>Ga0265293_10001618_pt1 | contig 48369 bp, 41 predicted proteins | sample Munlanlewell138R_FD_192505 | JGI IMG/M metagenome (GOLD analysis project Ga0265293, IMG submission 192505) | Leachate microbial communities from a municipal landfill in Southern Ontario, Canada - Leachate well 138R | ecosystem: Engineered > Solid waste > Landfill > Unclassified | place: Canada... | reverse complement strand
CCGAGGCGGTGCCCACCAGCACAGGGGCGCCCATACGGTGAATGGTGCGCAGATGTTCGATCACCGCGTCAAATTTTTCCCGCTGGGTGAGGTAGATAAGATCGTTGAGATCGCGGCGCTGAATCGTCCTGTTGGTGGGAATCACCACCACCTGAAGACCGTAAATCTGATGAAATTCATAGGCTTCGGTATCGGCGGTGCCGGTCATGCCCGCCAGCTTGCCGTAAATACGGAAGTAATTCTGAAACGTGGTCGACGCCAGGGTCTGACTTTCGCTCTGAATGGTGACGCCCTCTTTGGCCTCAATGGCCTGGTGCAAACCTTCGGAGAGGCGGCGACCGGGCATGGTGCGACCGGTGTGCTCGTCGATGAGCACCACATCGTTGCCGTTGACGATATATTCCACATCGCGATGAAAAAGGTAATGGGCGCGCAGCGCCGTGTGCAAATGGTGCAACAGACCGAGATTGGCGGCCTGGTACAGGCTTTCATCCTCCTGCAACAAACCCGCTCGAATCAACAGGTCTTCCGCTTTCTGGTGTCCGGCTTCAGTGAGTTCCACCTGGCGGGTTTTTTCATCAACGGTGAAATCGCCGGGCTGTTCCGGTTCGGTCTCCGGGCTTTCACTGTCAATTTGCTGATCCAGGGATTGCACCAGTATATTCATGCGCTTGTACAGGGAGGAGCTGTCCTGGGCGGCACCGGAAATAATCAGCGGCGTTCGGGCTTCATCGATAAGAATGGAATCCACTTCGTCGACGATGGCAAAGGCGTGGCCGCGCTGGCTTTTGTCCTCGCGGCGCAACGCCATGTTGTCGCGCAGGTAATCAAAGCCGAACTCATTGTTGGTGCCGTAGGTAATGTCTGCGGCATAGGCCTGCTGGCGGGAGGTGGAGACCAGCTTGCTGCCCTCTTCCGCGTTGGGATCAAAGAGAAACGAGTTGTTGGTGCCAGCGCCGCGAAACGACTGGATAACCCCGACACTGATACCCAGGGCGTGGTAAATGGGCCCCATCCACTGGGCGTCCCGGCTGGCCAGGTAATCGTTGACGGTGATGACATGCACCCCTTTTCCCGGCAGGGCGTTGAGGTAGGCGGCCAGGGTGGCGACCAGGGTTTTACCCTCACCAGTGCGCATTTCGGCAATCTTACCCTGATGAAGGGTGAGGCCGCCAATCAGCTGAACGTCGAAGTGGCGCAAACCCAAAGTGCGCTTGGCCGCCTCGCGGACAACCGCAAAAGCCTCTGCCAGCAACTGGTCGAGGGTTTCGCCTTTGTCGAGACGCTGGCGAAACTCCACCGTTTTAGCTTTTAACTCTTCGTCACTGAGTTTTTGCAGGGACTCCTCAAAACCATTTATGGCCGGGATTATTTTGCGCATGGTTTTAACCACGCGGTCATTTTTACTGCCAAAAACCTTTTTCAGCACCTTAGCTACCATGGGAAAAATCTCTTCAACGTTATGCAATACAAATTCATCCGCACCGGGCGGAACCTGTCATCGAGGGGATTTGCCAATGTTAGCGAAGGGTTTTGCGGATATAGGATGAGGGGTCAACGGCGCGACCGTTTTTGTAGACTTCGAAATGGAGATGGGGTCCCGTGGAGCGACCCGTGCTGCCCATGGCGGCAATAACCTGACCGCGCTGGACGAGATCGCCCACTTTGACTTTGTTGTCCTGGTTGTGGGCGTAACGGGTAACAAAACCTTCGCCGTGGTCAATTTCAACCATATTGCCGTATTGGTTATAGCTGCCAGACCAGGTGACCACACCGGAACCCACCGCCACCACGTTGGCGCCAAGGGCACTGGCGAAATCCACGCCCTTGTGCCAGCTTTTGCTGCCGTTGAAGGGGTCTGTTCTCATGCCGTAGGACGAAGACACCCAGCCTTTTTCCACAGGCATACCGGCAATACTGCTGTCTTCACTGAACTGGCGATTGACCAGCAAAGATTCGAGAATGTTGAGCTGGTGCTCGCGACTATCGATCTGGAATTCAAGCTCGCTGAACAACAGATGAATATCCTGACCCGGAGCCCCCTCCAGCGCCGCCTCGGGGCCGCCCATGGGGGGCTGTTTGCGAAAATCGAATTCACCATCGTCGATATCCGCCATGGTGGTAAGGCGTTCACCGAGGGCATCGAGGCGCACCAGGCGGGCTTGCATCTCAGCCAGTTTCAGGGACAGCGCCTGAACCTGGCGGTCGGCGAAGGTTTTGGTCTGTTCTAATTCTTCGCGCTGGCTGACCAGCTCATCCTGAAGGTTGTCGATATTCTGTTCCAGCAAAAGGCCAATCTTGCCGCCACTGAGCTGAACACCCAAAAACAACCCGGCGCTCAGGGGTACGCCCAGCAGGCACAGGGAAACAGCCATTTTCGCCCATCCCTGCAGACGAATGGTTTTTCTCAGTCCTTTGCGATTGTGGATAAGAACAATCTTCACAGGGGAAGTCTCACATTGATGCAGCTTGGGCATAGGCGATGGGGGCTTTTGAGTCTTCATCCTCAAAGGTCACCATCTCCCAGGCATCTTTATCGGCCATCAGCGCTCTCAGCGCCGCATTATTCAAGCCGTGCCCTGACTTGTACGCAATAAATTCGCCAATCAGGCTGTAACCCAGCTGGTAGAGGTCGCCGATGGCATCGAGAATTTTATGTTTGACGAATTCGTCCTTGTAGCGCAGGCCATCTTCGTTAAGGATTTGCGACTGATCGACGACGATGGCGTTGTCGAGGCTGCCGCCCCGGGCGAGGCCAATGGAGCGCAGATATTCGATTTCGTGCATAAAGCCAAAGGTACGGGCGCGGCTGACTTCCTTGACAAAAGAGGCACTGGAAAAGTCAACGCTGGCATTGAGAATTTCGCTGGAGAACGCGGGGTGGTTAAAGTCGATGGTAAAGCTGACCTTGAAACCCTCGTAGGGCTTGAATGACGCCCGTTTGTCCCCGTCTTCAACGCTGACTTCCCGTTTGATACGGATAAATTTCTTGGCCGCATCCTGCTCGACAATGCCCGCAGACTGAATCAGAAAGACAAAGGGTCCGGAGCTGCCATCCATAATCGGCACTTCCGGCGCGGTCAGTTCAACCAGGGCGTTATCGATGCCCAACCCAGCCATGGCCGACAGCAGATGCTCCACGGTGGAAACCCGGGCGGCACCATTGACAAGGGTGGTGGACAGGGTGGTTTCGCCAACATTGACGGCCTGGGCTTTGACATCAACCGGGGGATCAAGATCAACACGCCTGAAGACAATGCCCGTATCGACCGCTGCGGGCTTGAGGGTGAGATAAACTTTTTCACCCGTATGAAGCCCCACACCCGTGGCGCGAATCGAGTTTTTCAGTGTTCTCTGTCTAATCACAGTTTGGTCACGCAGTCATAATTCCGTACGGCAGCCCCCAGTGGTGGGCACAAGGAGGCGAATAGTACCAGAGTTGTGCAACCGGCTCCATATGGTAGCGACAGCGGTGAACAAAAATTGATCAACGGAGTGGCATTTGCGACGCACGCTGTTTTCGCCGCGACAGTCTTTGTAGCTCTACCTTCATATAGAGCGCTCCAGAAGACAAAATCAAATTGAAAGGGTAGTGGCACTTTTCAATGGGATTTTGTATCGCCTGGGTTGGCCCGAAAGGCGTAGCCCCGCCAGGGCTCACACCCCGTAAATCTGGGCTTAATTCTGGTTTCAGCATCATAAATGGGGACGACAATAAAAATATAACGTCTAGACTTAGGTGGAACGTCGACTATTTATTGATGGCAAAGGAGTAATCGCGATGTCCATTTTCGCCCACTATCAATCGCGTTATGAATCAACCCAGCAGGAGGAATACAGTCTTCAGGAGTACCTGGATATGTGCAGGGATGACACCTTGGCATACGCCACTGCAGCAGAGCGGCTGTTAATGGCTATTGGCGAACCGGAGATGGTGGATACGGCGAAAGATCCCCGCCTCAGCAGGATTTTTTCCAACAAGATGATCAAGCGCTACCAAGCCTTCAGTGAATTTTACGGCCTGGAAGAGTGCATTCAGAAAATCGTCGGTTTTTTCAAGCACTCCGCTCAGGGACTTGAAGAACGCAAACAGATTCTCTACTTACTGGGCCCCGTGGGCGGCGGCAAATCATCCCTTGCCGACAAGATCAAAGGGTTGATGGAAAAATACCCCATCTACTGCCTCAAGGGTTCACCGATATTCGAATCCCCCCTGGTACTGTTCAACCCCCGGGAAGACAGTCATATCCTGGAGGAGGAGTACGGCATCCCACGCCGTTATCTGAAGGGCATCATGTCGCCCTGGGCTGTGAAACGGCTCCACGAACACGGCGGGGATATTTCCAAATTCCGGGTGGTGAAGGTGTGGCCATCCGTCCTCAACCAGGTGGCGATCTCCAAAACCGAACCCGGCGACGAGAATAATCAGGATATTTCTGCCCTGGTGGGCAAGGTGGATATCCGCAAGCTTGAGGAGTTTCCCCAGCACGATGCCGACGCCTACAGCTTTTCCGGGAGCCTGTGCCGAGCCAACCAGGGCGTGATGGAGTTCGTCGAGATGTTCAAGGCGCCCATCAAGGTACTGCACCCGTTGCTGACGGCCACCCAGGAAGGCAGCTATAACGCCACAGAGGGCATTGGCGCCATCCCCTTCGATGGCATTATTCTCGCCCACTCCAACGAGGCGGAGTGGCACAATTTCAGGAACAACAAGAACAACGAGGCCTTTATCGACCGGGTTTCCATCATCAAGGTGCCCTACTGCCTGCGGGCGACAGAGGAGATGGAAATCTACAACAAGCTGTTGCACAACAGCTCTCTGGCCGAAGCCCCCTGCGCGCCGGACACCCTCGCCATGCTGGCTCAATTCAGTGTTCTATCCCGGCTCAGGGAGCCAGAGAACTCCAGCATCTATTCCAAGTTGCGGGTCTACGATGGTGAAAACCTCAAGGATCGCGACCCCAAGGCCAAATCGATACAGGAATACCGGGACGCCGCCGGGGTCAATGAAGGCATGACCGGCCTGTCCACCCGCTTCGCGTTCAAGGTGATTTCGAAAGTGTTCAACTTTGACCCCACCGAAGTGGCCGCCAACCCCGTGCACCTGCTTTATGTCCTGGAGAGGGAAATCGAACAGGAGCAGTTTCCCCAGGAAGTACACGACCGCTACCTCAAATACATCAAGGAATTTCTCGCCCCCAATTACGTGGAGTTTATTGGCAAAGAGATCCAGACCGCCTATCTGGAGTCCTACTCCGAATACGGACAGAATCTCTTCGATCGCTATGTCACCTATGCGGATTTGTGGGTTCAGGATCAGGAGTACCGGGATCCGGACACCGGCGAGATACTCGACCGCGCGGCGCTCAACGACGAGCTGGAAAAAATGGAAAAACCCTCCGGCATCAGCAATCCAAAGGACTTCCGCAGCGAAATCGTCAATTTCGTGCTGCGCGCTCGAGCCAATAACGAGGGTCGCAATCCGAAATGGACAAGCTATGAAAAACTGCGCAGCGTGATCGAGAAGAAAATGTTCGCCAGCACCGAAGATCTGCTTCCAGTGATCTCCTTCAATCCCAAGGCGTCTGCGGAAGACCGCCAGAAGCACCAGGATTTCATCCAGCGCATGGTTGAACGGGGCTACACCGAGAAACAGGTGAGATTGCTGTCGGAGTGGTATCTGCGAGTCCGCAAGTCCCAGTGATTCGCCTTTCTCCCGTCTCCCATTTCACAGGGGAGGCGGGAGACCGGAGAAGTGAGACGTCGAACGAACCCGGAATCCACCCCATGGCTTATCTCATCGACAGAAGACCCAACGGCAAAAACAAGAGCGCGGTGAACCGCCAGCGCTTTATCCAGCGCCATCGCGCGCAGATTCGCAAAGCGGTGCAGGACAATCTGCGCAACCGCGGTATCACCGACACCAGCGGTGGTGAGAAAATCAGCATCCCCGCCAAGGACACCAACGAACCCGTATTTCGCCACGGCCGAGGCGGCAAGGTGACCCATGTGCTGCCCGGTAACCGGGAATTCATGCCTGGCGACACCATTCCCCGTCCAGCCGGGGGTGGCGGCAATGGCAACCGTGGCGGTCGCCCTGACGGTGAGGGGCTGGATGATTTTGTCTTCGAGATCAGCCAGCAGGAATTCCTCGATTTCCTCTTTGAGGATATGGCGCTGCCCAATTTGACCAAGCGACAACTGAGCGGGGTCGAAGAGTTCAAGTCCCGGCGCGCCGGTTTCAGCCCCGTGGGCAACCCCAGCAACATCGACGTGCCCCGCTCCATGCGCGCCGCCATCTCCCGGCGGATAGCGCTGACGGCGGGAAAGCGTCGCCAGCTCCACGAGCTTGAGATCCAGCTGGCGGCACTGGAAGAAGGTGACGACCGATTCACCCGGGATCGGCGCGCCGATCTGGCGGCGCGCATAGGGGAACTGCAACGGAGCATCGAGCGAATCTCCTTTATCGATGATTTCGACATTCGCTACCGGCGCTACGAAAAAGTGCCTGTGCCCAGCGCCCAGGCAGTGATGTTCTGCCTGATGGATGTTTCCGGCTCCATGGATCAGACCACCAAGGATCTGGCCAAGCGTTTCTTTATCCTGCTCTACCTATTCCTGTCCCGCAATTACGACAAAATCGAGGTGGTGTTCATTCGCCACCACACCAGCGCCAAGGAAGTGGACGAGGAGGAGTTCTTCTATTCCAGGGAAACCGGCGGCACCGTGGTTTCGAGCGCCCTGCAATTGATGGCCAATATCATCGAAACCCGCTATTCACCAAGCCAGTGGAACATCTACGGGGCTCAGGCCTCGGATGGCGACAACTGGCCGGAGGACGCTGATCGCTGTATCGAGATCATGAAACAGCTGATCCCCCAGGTGCAGTATTACGCCTATATCGAGATAGCGCAGTCCGGCGAACATCCCCTGTGGCAGACCTACGATAGAATTCGCCCCCATTTTGCCGACCGCTTTGCCATGCAGCATATTGTCGGTCCGACGGATATCTACCCGGTGTTCCATGAACTGTTCCGGAAACAGCAACCATGAGCGCGACCAAAATGGCCAGAACCCCCATCGACAATGGTTCGGAATGGACCTTCGCCATTCTCGAGGACTACGAACGGGAGATTTCCCGCATCGCGGCGAACTTCCACCTGGACACCTACCCCAACCAGATCGAGGTAATCAGTTCGGAACAGATGATGGACGCCTATGCTTCATCGGGTATGCCCATCAACTATCACCACTGGTCCTTCGGCAAGCGTTTCATCCAGGTGGCAAACAGTTACCGCCGCGGCCACCTCGGGCTCGCCTACGAAATCGTCATCAACTCCAACCCCTGCATCGCTTACCTGATGGAGGAAAATACCAGCACCCTCCAGGCTCTGGTGATCGCCCATGCCTGCTTCGGTCACAATTCATTTTTCAAGAATAATTATTTGTTCCGCACCTGGACCGATGCGGGCTCCATCGTCGACTACCTGGTGTTTTCACGAAATTTTATTCGCGATTGCGAGGAGCGCTACGGCGTAGAGGCGGTGGAATTGACGCTGGACGCATGCCACACCCTGATGGATCACGGCGTCGACCGTTACATGCGCCCCTACCCTATCTCCATGGAGGAGGAGGAACGTCGCCAACTGGAGCGGGAGGAGCATCTCCAGCGCCAGGTCAATGACCTGTGGCGCACCATTCCCGCTTCAGCCAAAAGCAGCCAGCCACCGGAAGATGAACAAAGGTTCCCGGCGGAACCCCAGGAAAATCTGCTGTATTTCATTGAGAAAAACGCGCCCTTGATGGAGCCCTGGCAGCGGGAAATTCTGCGCATCGTGCGCAAGTTTTCCCAGTACATCTACCCCCAGCGTCAGACCAAGGTGATGAACGAGGGCTGGGCCACCTTCTGGCATTTCACCATCCTCCAGCAAATGTATCAGGAGGGTCTGGTGAGCGACGGCTTTATGCTGGAGTTTCTCCAGCACCACACCAATGTCATCTATCAGCCACCTTTCGACTCGCCCCACTATTCCGGTATTAACCCCTACACCCTTGGCTTCGCCATCTTCAAGGACATTCGCCGTATCTGCGAACAGCCCACCGCTGAGGATCGGCTCTGGTTCCCCGATCTGGTTGACAGCGACTGGCTGGAAGCGCTGCACTTCGCCATGGAAAACTTCAAGGACGAGAGCTTTATCCTTCAATACTTGTCGCCGCAGGTCATTCGCGAACTGAAACTGTTCTCCGTCTTCGACGACAGCGACGCCGACAAACTGCTGATAACCGCCATCCATAACAACGATGGCTACCAGGCTATCCGCGAGGAACTCGCCAGTCTTTATAATCTCGGCGATAACCAGCCCAACATTCAGATTCACCGCGTCAATATCCGCGGCGATCGCGCCCTGATTCTCCATCACGACATGCATAACGGCCGCCCCCTGCTGGCGGAGGAAGCCATGGAAGTGCTTAAACACCTTCATCAATTGTGGGGGTTTGACGTCCACCTGGAGTCGGTGCTTGACGGTAACGTGGTCGCCAGCTACCGCTGTCCGGCATTGCCGAATAATGATGACTGAAACCGTACCGGCGCTGAACAAAATCCCGCCAAGGCGCTGCTTCCATTTGATCTTGCCTGCCATGAAGAATCTTCAGACATCGCCAGCAGAGCTGGCTTCTTGTATGTTTAAAACCGAGGAGCCAACCCTGCTGGCGATGGCAGCGTTTACGCTCACGAGCACACTCAAATCCAACGATCTCGGCGCGAAAATTCAGGCAACTGATCCAACTTCCGGGCTAGACTCAAAGTGTCTCTAGAAAAAATGTTTTCCGGGTCGACACACCATGACAGAGGTAAGCGAACTGGTAATGACCAAACCCACGGCCTTCGAGGTGGCTTACGTCATTAATCCCTGGATGCGGCCGACGCTGTGGCGGGAATCCCCCGCCGCACTTCGTGCCCGGGCAAATCTGTGCTGGCAGCAATTGCACGACGACCTCTGTGCCCGCGGCACACGGGTACACCTCGTGGCGGCTGTCCCCGGCCTGCCCGACCTGGTGTTTCCCGCCAATGCCGCCGTAGTGCTGGAGCGGCGCGTTCTCCTGTCCCGCTTTGCCCATGCCGAGCGCCGTGGCGAGGAACCGGTTTTCAACGCTTTCTTTCAAAGCTTGCGCCGCGACGGGATTGTCGAGTCCGTAGCCACCATGCCCTCCGGGATTGTCCAGGAAGGAGCTGGGGATTGTCTCTGGGATGCGCACCGCCAGCTGTTCTGGGTCGGTTATGGCCAGCGCTCCTGCCGCGCCGCGGCGGAGGTCATTGCAGATTACTTTGCCTGCGATATCCAGCCCCTGGAACTGGTGGATTCCCGTTTTTACCATCTCGATATCGCTCTGGCGGCACTGGAATCGGGAGAGTTGCTGTATTGTCCGCGAGCATTTTCACCGGCAGGCCTGGCGGCAATCCACAGCCGCGTACCCGCAGCGCTCCGTATCGAGGTGACAGAAGAGGAAGCGGCACAGTTCTGTATCAACACCGTCAGTGTCCATAGTTGTCTCTATATGACCCCTCCAGGCAAGCGCCTCGCTGGGCTGTTGGCGGCTCGCGGTTACCACCTCTATCAAACTGACCTGACACCCTTCCTGTTGGCTGGCGGCGGCGCCGCATGCCTGACTTTGCGTCTGGATCACCGCCGCCGTCAGGAGACAGTATCTGCAAATGGGGATATCCCGCATGAGCATCGCAACTGATTTTATCGCCAGCGAAGAGCAGCTCGGCGCCCATAACTATCACCCACTGGATGTGGTTCTGACCCGGGGCTCCGGGGTCTGGGTATGGGACGTCGATGACAACCGCTACCTGGACTGCCTGTCGGCCTATTCCGCGGTAAACCAGGGTCATTGCCACCCCCGCATCCTGGCCGCACTGCAAGAACAGGCCGCACGCCTGACACTCACCTCCCGCGCCTTTCGCAACGACCAACTGGCGCATTTTTACCGGGAGCTGTGCGAACTCACCGGCGCCCACAAGGTGTTGCCCATGAATAGCGGCGCCGAGGCGGTAGAGACCGCCATCAAGGCAGTGCGCAAATGGGGCTACGAGGTCAAGGGCGTCGCGGAAAACCAGGCTGAAATCATTGTTTGCGCCAACAACTTTCACGGCCGCACCCTGGCGATCATCAGTTTCAGTACCGACCCCCTGGCGCGCCGTCATTTTGGCCCCTATGCCCCCGGTTTTCGCATCGTTCCCTTTGGCGATGCCGGGGCAGTGGAAACCGCGATTACCGCCAATACCGTTGCGGTGCTGGTGGAGCCGATCCAGGGCGAGGCCGGTGTCATCATCCCCCCGGACGACTTCCTGCCCAGGGTAAGACAGCTGTGCACAGAGCATAGGGTGCAGCTGATTCTGGACGAAATTCAGACCGGGCTGGGTCGCACCGGCCGATTGCTTGCGGAGCAGCACTGGGGCGTCGAGGCGGATGTGACGCTGATCGGCAAAGCGCTATCCGGCGGCTATTACCCGGTGTCTGCGGTACTGTCAAACGCTGAGGTTCTCGGAGTTTTCAACCCCGGAGAACACGGCAGTACCTTCGGCGGCAATCCCCTGGCCTGCGCCGTATCCCGGGCAGCTCTTCGAGTTTTGCGGGAAGAGGGCATGGTGGAAAACGCTGCCGCCATGGGTGAATACATGCAGGCGCAACTGCGCAGTCTTGCCAGCCCGATCATCCGTGAGGTGCGCGGGAAAGGCCTGCTGATTGCCCTGGAATTGCACCGGGATGCCGGCGGCGCGCGACAATACGCAGAACTCCTTCGGCGGCGCGGTATCCTTGTCAAGGAGACCCACGACCACATCCTGCGCTTTGCCCCGCCACTGATCATTACCAGACAACAGATCGACTGGGCGATGGAACGCATCGCAGACAGCTTGGGCGAAGGATGAGGCCGCCACGGCATGACGTCTGACGGCATTGAACGGATAACCAATCCCGATGAGAGTCTGGACAACTTGCGGCAGCGTATTCGCAACCACGCCCTGGCTGATGAAACCTCTGTCCTCGACGCCTTGCTGCCCCTCGCCGATCTGGACCATGCCTGTTCCAGCAGGGCGCAAAGGACTGCGGGGCAGTTGATTGAGGTCATTCGTCAAAGGCAGGCTCACAAGTCAGGCGTCGACGCCCTGCTCAATGAATTTTCCCTGTCCAGTGCCGAAGGTGTGGTATTGATGCGTCTTGCCGAAGCCTTGCTTCGCGTGCCTGACACAGCAACCGCCGACCTACTGATCGCGGACCTGCTGGCAGAGGGCGACTGGGCTGCCCACATCGGTAGGGATCAGGGGCTGTTCGTGAACACCAGCGCTGGCGCCCTGCTCTTAACTGCCCGGCTGGCGGCCTGTGGGGACAACAACCGGCACGCGAGGCATGCCCTGATCAAGCGCCTGACAGGCCGTCTCGGGCAGCCGCTAATTCGCGCGGCGCTGCGCTTTGCCATGGGTCTGATGGGCGATAACTTTGTCATGGCCGGCAACATTGATGACGCCCTGATCCGCGCCCGCAGGCTGGAATCCAGGGGTTACCGCTATTCCTATGACATGCTCGGCGAGGGCGCCCGCACCGCGGCGGATGCCAGGCGCTATCTGGACAATTACCTGATCGCCATCGCCGCCATTGGCGCGGCCTCCCGAGGACTGGGGGCAGCGGCCAGCCCCGGAATTTCCGTCAAATTGTCGGCTCTGCATCCGCGCTACGAGTTTTTACAGCGACCGCGGGTGATGAGCGAACTCGTGGCACGACTGGAGCAACTCGCCGTGGCGGCCAAAGCCCAGGGCATCGGCCTCACCGTGGACGCAGAGGAGGCGCGACGGCTGGAGCTGTCCCTGGATGTGATCGAGGCGGTTTTCTCCTCCACGGCACTCGCTGAATGGGAGGGTTTCGGTATTGCTGTCCAGGCCTACCAGAAGCGTGCGCTACCTGTCATCGACTGGTGTCGAGACCTTGCCAGGGCCAGGGGTCGCCGCCTGGCTGTGCGCCTGGTAAAAGGGGCATACTGGGATACGGAAATCAAGCTGGCGCAGATACAGGGTCTGGACGACTACCCGGTGTTCACCCGCAAGATTGCCACCGATGTTTCCTACCAGGCCTGCGCCCGCCGTCTGCTCGCGTGCAGGGACTGGCTGTACCCGCAATTTGCCACCCACAATGCAAGCACCGTTGCCACTATTCTCGCGCTGGACGACAACCGCGAGGGCTACGAATTCCAGCGTTTATACGGCATGGGCGAGGCGCTGTACGAAGAAGTCAGCAACAGATTTGCTATGCCCTGCCGCATCTATGCCCCCATAGGCAAACATGACGATCTCCTCTCCTATCTGGTGCGCCGCCTGTTGGAAAACGGCGCCAACAGTTCTTTTGTCAGCAGGGTTCTCGACACCAGCATTCCCGATTCCGACCTGACCCGGGATCCAGTGGCGCGGCTTCGTTCCCTGTCCTGCCGGCGCAGTGCCACCATTGTTCTGCCCAAAGATTTGTATGGCTGCGGTCGGCGCAATGCCCGGGGCGCTGATCTCAGTGACCCGCGGGTGGTCGCGGAGCTGCAGCTGGCCGTGGCTCGCTACCGCAATCAAGGGAATGCGACGACCTGCCCAGGGAGCATTGCCGTGCTCAATCCCGCCAACCTCAGCGAGCAGGTGGGTAGCCACCAGAGCTATGCGAGCGACGCAGATATAAAGGTGGCCGTCCAGGCGGCCTCGGCAGCGTTGGGCAATTGGTGCCACTGGCCCGTGGCAGAGCGGGCGCGCCTGATTAACCGTTTCGCGGACACCCTCGAAGAACACCGTGACGAGTTGCTGTCGCTCTGTGTCAGGGAGGCTGGCAAGACCCTGGCCGACAGCATTGCCGAGGTTCGCGAGGCGGTGGACTTCTGTCGCTACTACGCTCAGCAGGCAGAGCAGTTATTGACTTCAGGCACTTATCGGCCGCGGGGTGTTCTCCTTTGCATCAGCCCGTGGAATTTTCCCCTGGCGATATTTGTCGGCCAGATGATTGCCGCCCTGGTCGTGGGCAACACCGTTGTGGCAAAGCCCGCAGAGCAGACTTCACTGCTGGCCAGGCGCGCACTGGCCATGCTTTACCAGTGCGGACTGCCGAAGGGAGCGGTGCAGCTGTTGATCTCCCCGGGGCGGCCAGTGGGCGAGCTGCTGGTTCCAGACCCGAGGATTCGGGGGGTGCTTTTTACCGGATCCTGCGCCACGGCTCAGTGGCTCAACCGGGCGCTGGCCGAGCGCCCCGATAGTCCGCTGCCACTGGTGGCGGAGACCGGTGGCCAGAATGCCATGATCGTGGATTCCAGCGCGTTGCCGGAGCAGGTGGTGGACGATGTCATACGCTCCGGCTTTCACAGCGCCGGACAGCGCTGTTCATCATTGCGGGTTCTATTTCTGCAAGCGGAGATCGCCTCTCGAGTGATCGACATGCTGAAGGGGGCAATGGCTGAACTTGGCATTGGCGACCCTGCCCTGCCCAGTACCGACGTGGGTCCCCTGATCGATGCCCGGGCGCTGGCCAGGCTCAACGAACACGGGGACTACATGGAGAAGCACGGGAAATTATTGCACCGCTGCGAGCTGCCCCCGAAGTGCGGCCAGGGTTATTTTTTCTCCCCGACACTCTATGAAATCAGCAACCTGGCGGTGCTGCGGGACGAGGTTTTCGGCCCTGTTATCCATGTGATTCGCTACCCGGCAGAAGATCTGGACAAGGTAATCGCACAGATCAATGCCTCAGGTTATGGCCTGACCCTGGGAGTCCACACACGCAACCCGGCGCGCGCAGACCACATCGCCCGCAGCGTCAGGGTGGGCAATGTCTACGTCAACCGCGACATGATCGGCGCTGTTGTCGGGGTACAGCCATTTGGTGGTCGCGGTCTGTCGGGTACTGGTCCCAAGGCCGGTGGCCCCCACTACCTGCCACACCTGGTGGCACCGCGCCACCAGGAGGCGGCTCCGGCTCGGCAACCTTCGCCCTCGCCCTCGCCAGTGAACACCGCTTTCCCGATGGCAACCCCGCAGCCAACCCTGGTCGCCGATCTCCATGGGGCGGGAGCGGTCTGGGAGTCCACTCCCGCCGCAATCCGCAGAGACAGGCTTAGATCCGTGCTCGACGACCTCCACCAGCAGCGGCTGGTATCGACGCAGTGGCTGGCGACCATGACCGACGTCCTCGACCAAGCCGTGACGCTGATGGGCGAAGCAACGGTCATGCCGGGTCCCACTGGAGAGAGCAATCGCCTGTTGCTGGAGAGTCGCGGCGTTACTCTGAACCTGTTGACGGAATCCGCCGGACTACAAAATGGACAACAACAAGGACTACAACACGAACTACAGCAGTGGCTTGGCGGAATGATTGCGGCGCTGGCAGCAGGTAACCCTGTGTTGATGCTGGTTCCACAGCCATTGCAGGCGGTGGTGGCGGATTGTCAGCAGATTGTGACGAATATGAAACTGTCCGGAACGCCCTACAGGATGGCCGTACTAGCTCACCCCGAAGAACTCGGGGTTGTTGTCGATGCTCCCGACACAGCGGCTCTCATCCTCTCAGCTGCCAGCTCGTGGCGAACTGCTCTGGCTCGCATCCTGGCGGCTCGGCGCGGAGCCATCCTGCCCATGATTTGTGAACCCCCGGGCAGGGCACAGCTGATGCGGCTGGTCAGCGAAAAAACCGTCACTATCAATACCACCGCAGCTGGCGGTAACCCCGCGTTGATGATGGATGATACTGACTAAAATGGAGGTTCTTGAAAATAGAGAGAACCTACGTTGGTAGCAAAAACAGCGGCGAGGTGGCAGGAAAATCAGAGGGGCGCAAGCCCTGCCCGCACGGAGGGGGTGCCGACTTCGCGAGTTTTGTCAGGGTTCGCCAAGTGCTGGCGTGGCTGAACGACCCGCGCTTCGCAACCTGTGCCACATCTGCCAGATTAGCCAACCTCGCCCCAGCCATGCCCCCCTGAGGGAAGGGCGAAGGGTCAGAAGCAGCAGCCCCGCCCCCACGACCAGGGCGGGACGACGCTGAACATAACGAAGAATGCCCAGCCCCTGATCAACCCGAGCCAGGGGAACCCGCCAGGGTTCCATGCACTCGCCAATGAGGGTTCTTTGCGTTGCAATTCGCGTAACCAGCCGGTCACGACGTTCGGCGATGACTAACAGTTTGTTGTTCACCGGCGCGACACAAGCTGTTCCCGGTCTTTGCCCAGCTCCGCAAGGCTGGCGGCAAACAGACGCGGTCTTTTTTTCATGTTGTTACGAACCCTCGCCCACAGCGCGCCCCCTGTTGCCAGGAAAATGCCGGTAAGTATGGCCAGCACCAGAAGCCGGTGCTCGTTCCAGAATAACATCACCACAAGAATGGTCGCCAGTACCACGCCCACACCGAAGCAAAACAGAGAGACCAAGGCCGTTATCAGTTGGGCGAGGAAATGCTCGCGGTCTTCTTCCAGGTCTGCAAAAAACAGCTCGAGGCGGGTATGGGCAACGGCCACCAGAGTCGCCGCCAGGATTGTCAGAGATTCCAGCAGACTCTTGCTTTGACGGGGCGTATCATTCGTCATGACTTTAGCGTCGGCACACCAGAAAACCGACCACCAGACCGATCCCGGCCGCGACACCAATGGATTGCCAGGGGTTGGCATGAACGTAGACATCGGTAGCTTTTGCAGCTTCCTGGGTGTTGAAAACCAGCGCTTTCTGCATATCCGCCATTCTGGCCTTGGCAGCCTTGAGAGATTCCTCCGCTTTGGTACGAATTTCCGCCAGCTTTTCGTCACCCTGGTTGGCGGTTGCCTTAATCAACGCCTCCGCATCGGCCACGACCACCTTGAAATCGGCAATCAGTTGCTCGCCAGTCATGTCATCGTATGTTTTGTGCATTCGCTACTCCAGTTCAGTTGCTTGGTGGGGACTTTGTTTGGGTTTTGCGGCTCAGGCAGAGGATTCCACCAGGCGCAGGACAAAAGCTTTTTGACAAGGGGCAAGAATCGCCTTTTTCCGCCAGCCGCTCTGTGCGCTATCGAACCTATAGGCTGCTAAAGCCTCATTTAAATTCATGCCGCTTGCTACAGCCAGTACTCACCAAGCCTCGCTATCCGCTCCTTGATCCGCAGCAGAGGTGAACGCCGCTGCCATTGGCGAAGGCCGATGGCGTTCGACTGGGACAGATCCCCGGCGAACATCACCGTCATTTCCCGTGCAAAATTGCCTCCCAGGATCACGGCATTGAGTTCGTCATTGTGGAGAAAGCTGCGCCAGTCCAGGTTGGTTGAGCCGATGGTGGACCAGACGCCGTCGATGATGGCTGTCTTCGAGTGCATGACCGCGTCGCGGCGCTCAAAAATCTTCACTCCAGCTTTCAACAGTTCGGTGTAATGGGAGCGCCCGGCATGGAATGTGGCCCAGGAGTCCGTGTGACTTGGCAACACCAGAATAACTTCCACGCCCCGCCCAGCCGCATCCGTCAGCGCCGCCAGCAATTGGGGATCCGGCACAAAATAGGCGTTGGTGATATGGATGGTTTGTCGAGCGCTGGCGATGGCCGACAACAGAGTGAGATAAATCAGGCTGTGGGGCTCATCGGATGCGCTGCCAATGGCGCGGACAATCTCGCCCCCCTCTCTCTCAAGGACTGGAAAGTAGTTCCTGTCTCCCAGGTGTTTTCCTGTTTGCCGAGCCCAGGTATTCATAAACAACGCTTGGAATTCCGCCACCACCGGCCCTTCCAGCTGAAGATGGGTATCGCGCCAGCCCATGGAGGCTTTGCCGCTTTTTTTCACTGCCCGAGTGAAGGGACTGCTGGAATAAACCTCGCTGATATTGATGCCGCCGAGAAATGCCGTGCGGCCATCCACCACAATCAGCTTGCGGTGATCCCGGTTATTAACGAGCCAGGTTTTGCTGTTTTTCGCCAGGGGATTTACCGGATTGAATTCCACCACGCGGATACCTGCGGCCTCCAGACGGTCAAAAAATGCCACTGGCGTAGCAAGGCAGCCGACGCTGTCGTAAACAAGATTGACCTGCACCCCTTGCGCCTGTTTTTTCAGTAACAGATCGGCAAACTTCCTGCCAATGTCGTCATCTGCAAAGATATAGGTTTCCACATTGATGTTATCTTTGGCTGCATCAATGGCAGTAATAATGGCCTCGTACGTTGCCGGCCCATCCTCAAGCAGGATCAGTTTGTTGCCCAGCACCAGGGGGCTGGCGGCATTGATGGATTGCTCCACCGCCAGGTGTGTTTCAAGGATATCGGTGTCGCCGGATCTGGTCTTGAGGTAATCGATAATGGCGGCACTTTTCCCCGCTGATACGGCGCCATCCGCATTGTTGAAACTCACCGATCCGGAACCTGGTGCGCCCTGCCCACTTCTCGCCTGCGGCAGGGTCGCGCAACCGGCGGCAAGCAGCAGACAGAGTGCGGCAAAGCCGTGCATCAGGGCAGTGAAAGGGCGGGTGGGAATTACGCCAAGCAGCAACACAACAATAATCAGCAAAATTGCGCCTATACCCATGATCTGTCTCCAGGGAATTATTATGGTGGCAGCAAGCGCTGACGCCCACTTCAGGCCAACAGTATTCGTTACCCGGCAATGCCTCTGTACGCTGGCGCACACAACCCTGTGGCAGTCTCCGCAACCTGCATACCTTTTACTGCTGACGTGAAATTATCTGCACACCCCCTCGCGCCATATGTTCTCTACCGCACAGATGGCGCGACGCAAGTCACCCATAGTTCGATACTGAACAAACGATGGGAAAGCAGTGTTGCTTTTCCATTTCCAGTGTCATTCGACGGGAACAACCCTATGAAAATCAGATTTTTGAGTACCTGTATACTGTCTGCGGCCATTGTTGTCGCACCCATTACCCTCCAGGCCGAGATGGTCAACACCACCCAGCTCCTCGCCAGTGAAGAGCGCAGCCTTCAGATGGAACTGGTGGAAACCTTTATAGCTCGGGAAGAAGTGCGCAACCAGATGGAATCCCTTGGCGTTGATCCCGCACTGGCCGCCGAGCGCGTGGCTGGCATGACCGACAGCCAGCTTCAACAACTGGCGCTCAACATCCAGAATATGCCTGCGGGCAGCGGTGCCCTTGGCGTTGTCGTGGCGGTGCTGGTGATTGTGCTTTTGCTGGAAATCCTCGGCATTACCAACATTTCATCTAAAGTCTGAAACTACTGCTCGCCATGCTTGCCCTGAGCCTGATTGTTGGGCTTGAGGGCTGCGCCAATGGATCTTCCATTCGGGAATATAGCCTTCCTGTGGCGAGTATCGAACTCGGCGCCACGCCTTTCTTCCCCCAGGCCGAATACCAGTGCGGCCCGGCAGCACTGGCGACGGTGCTGGTGGCGGACGGCGCAGCGGTAACCCCCGAGGCGCTGACGCCCTATATCTATCTGCCCGGCAGAAAGGGCAGCCTGCAAGCGGAAATCGTGGCGGCAACCCGCCGCCACGGCCGCGTTCCCTATGTAATACAACCCATTTTTGACAATTTGCTCGCGGAAGTCGCCTCCGGCACACCTGTGCTGGTCATGCAAAATCTGGGGTTGCGAATGATGCCGAGATGGCATTACGCCGTGGTGATCGGTTATGACGCAGACTCCGACTCTCTGCTTTTGCGATCCGGCACCAGGGAGCGCCTGGCCATGAACCGTGTCCGCTTTCAGGCCACCTGGGCGCGAGCCAACAACTGGGCGCTGGTTGCAGTATCGCCGCACAAACCACCAGCAACAGCCCAGGTTAACAACTGGCTGCTGGCCGCGAGCGCCTTTGAGGAGCTGAACCAAGCCAAACTCGCAGCGCAAGCCTATGAAGTTGCAACCAGCCGTTGGCCGCAACAGCCCCTGGCCTGGCAGGCACTGGCAAATGCCCGCTACGGCCTCAAAGATCTGGCGGGAGCAGAGACTGCCTTGCGCCGCGCCCTGCAACTGGCGCCCTCCGCCGTCGCCAGCAATAATCTGGCTCATGTGCTCCATGAACAGGGATGTTCGACCCAGGCGCTGGCGGAAATCAGCCGCGCCCAAGCCATGGCGGATGCCAACAAGCTCAGAGCCGTGCTGGCAAAAACCAGAGCCGGAATTGAAGCGCATGCGGGGGAAACCGCCAGTGGCTGCTCCCAATAAATAGAGGTGTTCTTAAGGTCAAAAGTGCCCTCTTTGTCGAATGCTCTCCAGCGGGGACGGCGGGTTGGCGTTTCGAGGTTGCCGGATTCAGGTTTTGCCCATTGCGCTGCCCCCTATGTGTCCTACCGCACAGAGGACTGTCGGCAAGGGTGGGAGACTCAGTGGGAATTGTCTTCAGGTTCAGCGTATCCTTCAGCTCTCCCTGAGGATACACCCCATATTGTTACCCCTATTGCTATTGTTACCCACATTGCACGGAGATCACTATCAATCAGCAAAAGAGCAATCTCGTCAACGCCATTGATGGCGCCGTTGAAAAACTGCATCGGGAAGCGTTGCTGAAAACCGGGGCTCTCCAGAGAGCCATCCTCACCAGCGGTAATTTTTCAATTATCGCCACCGACGAAAAAGGCATTATTCAGTTATTTAATGTCGGCGCCGAGCGCATGCTTGGCTATAAGGCCGAAGAAGTGGTCAACAAGATCACCCCCAGCGACATCCATGATCCCCAGGAAGTGATTTTGCGCGCCCAGGCACTGAGCCTTGAACTGGCAACCCCCATTGAACCAGGCTTTCAGGCTCTGGCATTTAAGGCTTCCCGGGAGATCGAGGACATTTATGAACTGACCCATATCCGCAAGGATGGCAGCCGTTTTCCCGCCATCGTGTCAGTCACAGGGCTGCGGGATGATGACGGCAACATTATCGGTTACCTGCTCATCAGCACCGATAATTCCGTGCGCAAGAAAGCCGAGGTGGAATTGCAACGGGCAAAGATCGAAGCGGAGCGAGCCAGCCACGCAAAATCCGATTTCCTCTCCAGCATGAGCCACGAGTTGCGCACCCCCCTCAGCGCCATTCTCGGCTTTGCCCAGTTGATGGAATCCGCGTCACCACCACCCAGTTCATCCCAGAAACGCAGTATCGACCAGATTCTCAAGGCTGGCTGGTACCTGCTGGAACTGATCAACGAGATTCTCGATCTCGCTCTGATTGAGTCTGGCAAGCTTCCCCTGTCCATCGAGCCTGTATCCCTGGCGGAGGTGGTGCTCGAATGCCATGCGATGATTGAGCCCCAGGCGCAAGCGCGAGGCATCACCATGACCTTTCCCCGTTTTGAAACAGCCTACTACGTCAAGGCGGATCGAACACGGTTAAAACAGGTTCTGATCAACCTGCTGTCCAACGCCATCAAATACAACACCATGCCGGGGGCGGTTGGCGTTTACTGCGAAGTACGCAGCGGCGAAAACCCACCGGGAAGCATCCGCATCTGCATCAGGGACACCGGCGACGGTCTGTCTGCGGAAAAAATATCAGAGCTGTTCCAGCCCTTCAATCGGCTGGGGAAAGAGGCTGGTGCTGAGGAAGGCACCGGTATCGGCCTGGTGGTGAGCAAGCAGCTGGTGGAATTGATGCACGGCGAAATTGGCGTTGAAAGCACCGTCGGCGTCGGCAGCATGTTCTGGGTCGAACTCAAATTGACGGCTGCTTCCCAGGTGACATTCAGTGCGGCTGAGCTCAATACACTCCCCGCTATCCAGGTACAGGCCGCAGTGCCGTTGCGCACGGTACTCCATGTGGAGGACAATCCAGCCAACCTGCTGCTGGTGGAGCATCTTATGGCTCGCCGTCCAGATATTCGCCTGTTGAGCGCGAAAGATGGCATCAGTGGTGTCGAGATGGCGCGAGCCACGCTGCCTAATATGATCCTCATGGATATCAATCTGCCCGGCATCAGCGGCATCCAGGCGCTGGAAATACTCCAGTCTGATCCGGCAACATCGCATATTCCTGTGGTTGCCCTGAGCGCCAATGCCATCCCGAGAGATATAGAGAAAGGCCTGGCAGCGGGGTTTTTCCTCTATCTCACCAAACCCATCAAAGTCAACGAGTTTATGACTGCCCTGGACACTGTGCTGAAATTTTCAGAAACAGCGTCAGTAATTGCGAGTCCGTCCCGCTAGTAAGAGAAAACCCATAATGAATCACACCCCCGATATTCTCGGCGCCAGCATCCTGATTGTTGATGACCAGGAAGTTAATATCAGCCTCCTTGAGCAGTTGCTGGCCGAGGCCGGCTACCGCCGGGTTAGCGCCACCATGAAGCCGGAAGAGGTGTGCTCGCTGCATCGAAAAAACGGCTACGACCTGATTCTGCTTGATCTCCAAATGCCCGTCATGGATGGCTTTCAGGTTATGGAAGGACTCAAAACCAACGCTGCCGACCCCTACCTTCCAGTGATTGTGCTCACTGCCCAGCCTGGGCACAAATTGCGGGCATTGCAGGCCGGAGCAAAGGATTTCATCAGCAAGCCCTTTGATCTGGTGGAAGTCAAAACCCGCATCCACAACATGCTGGAAGTGAGGCTGCTCTACAAACAGCTGGACAACTACAACGCAACCCTGGAACAAAAAATAGAGGAACGCACCGCCGAGTTGCGGGAAAGCGAAGCCCGCTATCGCAGCCTCACCGAGCTGTCCTCCGACTGGTACTGGGAGCAGGACGAGCACGGCAATTTCACCAAGGTTTCCGGCCCAGTGCTGGAGATGCTCGGTATCCGCGTCGAGCCTTTCAGTGGTGACAGCGAGCCCCGGCGGGATGACTGGATGACGGGCTGGAACGAGGCGGAGCGCGCAGTGCTCCGGCAAACCATTGACGCGCGACAGCCCTTTCTCGACTTCACCTTCAGCCGCACCAACAGCGATGGCTCCAAACAGCAGTTTCGAGTGAGTGGGGAGCCCATGTTCAACCGAGCCTGTGGCTACATCGGTTACCGCGGTATCGGCGTGGAGATTACCAAAAGCCAATGAATACGCTTTCCAGCCCAGCAGTGCTGTTATCAACCCATGGTCTGCGTCAAAACCTTCTTCTCGCCGCCCTGCCTGCCAAAGACCTCGAACGCCTGGCGCCGCAGTTGGAACTGGTTCAATTGCGCCTGGGTCAGGTTATCTATCAACCCGGCGAACGTTTGCACCATGTCTATTTTCCCACCAGCGCCATCATCTCCCTGCACTATGTGATGGCATCGGGTTCCTCTGCGGAAATTGCGTCAGTGGGCAATGACGGCATGGTCGGTATCTCCCTGTTCATGGGCGGAGATACCACCCCCAGTTCCGCCACCGTGCCTATTGGTGGCCACAGTTACCGGCTGGAGAGCCGTGTCCTGAAGCAGGAATTCAATCGCGGCGGCCTGATGCGGAATGTGCTGCTGCGCTACACCCAGGCGCTGATAACCCAGATTACCCAGACCGGCGCTTGTAATCGCCATCACTCCATCATCCAGCAATTGTGTCGCTGGTTATTGGTGACCCTGGATCGAAGCTGCTCCCAGGATCTGGTCATCACCCAGGAATTGATCGCCAGCATGCTGGGGGTACGTCGGGAAGGCATTACGGAGGCTGCGGGAAATTTGCAGCGCGCCGGCCTTATCAGCTACCGCAGGGGTCACATTTCGGTACTTGATCGTCCCGGACTGGAAGCCATGGCCTGTGAATGCTACGCCGTGGTGAGAAAAGAAGTGGGTCGCCTGGGGTCGGCCACTTTAGACTCCCCGGCTCACTACCACCATTAGCTGCTGGCAACAGCGCGCACCTTGCTTGCCCTCACACTCCTGCACTCACCTCTGGCAATTTACCTGGACACTTACTCCACCTCGTAATAAGAAGCGAATACTGCATGGTTTGGCCGGGTTTCAGGTAACACATAGACAACGCCATCGGTGTTTTTGAAAGTTTCGGCGACAACTGCCGTGAAGAACTCTGCGGGGACATTGATACAGCCGTAGGAAATGCGTTTGTCGTGGATATTGGCTGAGGCCAAACGCTCCGCCCGACGCTCCCTGGGGTTGCTGGTAACAACGGGGTGCAGGGAAAGAGCGCCCTCATAATCCACCCAGAGAATTTCCTTGCCATGGATATTGCGACCGAGGGACGCCACAAACCGACCCGCAGGGGTGGTGCGCTCTTCCGGGCGAATACTCGACAACGGCCGCTCGCCAATGCCTGGTGTCGAGTCGTCACCCACTGCCAGGCCAAGCAGTGCTGATGAGGTGCCGCTGAGCTGGCCATTGGCATCGAACATCAGGACTTGCGCCCGCTGCTTGTCCACCAGCATAAACGGCATACCAAGATTGTCACCGGAGTCAATAATCCAATTTGCCGCAGCGCGCGCGGCCTCTGATACCTGCTCATCTTTGAAGTTTGCCCGCCTGGACGGCTGTATGGATAAGGCCGACTGCGCCTGTGCAAGTGGTACTTGTTCAGGCGGTCTGCTGGCGATCTCTGCCAGCGCCAGTTGCGGCAACACCGCAGCAAGTATCAGCAGCCACAAAGCAATGGCTTTTGCTGCTCTCACGGGGTTGATCTCACAGCGTTTGACTCCGAATAAATAAGAAGAATAGTTCCAAAACAAGGATAAATCCCGTGGCACAGATTCTTTCACCGTGGGCAGAAACTGCAGGCAATTGAATAGCGCGCCAATCATTGTCATTGAACCGTTCAGAAAGCCAGACGCTATAAACGCTGCTGCCAGAACTCCGGGAGCCTGGCAGCAGCGTTCATCCTTAGGCAAAACAGCGGTTTAGTTGCGATCCTGCCTTGGCGCATACACTGGCCGAGTATAGGGCTTAGACTGCTCAACAGGTGGCGGCAGGCTGAGACGACTCAACTGCGCTGGGGGAACATTGCTCCCTGTACCTACCACGACCAAGTCGACATCATTGGGCTTGAGCAAGGGTGGCCACTCAAAATCCACGCCGTTTTGGTCAAGCGCCGTGGTGTCAGGCCGCATGGCCTCAGTGGGCAGATTCGGCACTAACAATACTGGCGGTTCGGGATCTACGGGATCTACGGGATCTACGGGATCGACAGGATCGACAGGATCGACAGGATCTACGGGATCAACGGGATCAACGGGATCTACGGGATCTACGGGATCAACGGGATCCACAGGATCGACAGGATCTACGGGATCCACGGGATCGACGGGATCGACGGGATCGACGGGATCGACAGGATCTACGGGATCCACGGGATCCACGGGATCCACGGGATCTACGGGATCTACGGGATCGACAGGATCTACGGGATCAACGGGATCTACGGGATCTACGGGATCTACGGGATCAACGGGATCCACAGGATCTACGGGATCCACGGGATCGACAGGATCTACGGGATCCACGGGATCGACGGGATCTACGGGATCCACGGGATCGACGGGATCGACAGGATCTACGGGATCCACGGGATCTACGGGATCTACGGGATCTACGGGATCGACAGGATCGACAGGATCGACAGGATCGACAGGATCGACAGGATCAACGGGAACCGGGGTGATCAGCAAGGTTCCTTCAACATAGTCGATCTCATAGTTGCCGGCATCGAATGTGCCCCCCGTCGCGTCACTTGGCGTAATCGGGTAAGGACTGCTATCAACAGCAGCAGTGGCTGGCGCGCCCTCGCTTTCCAGGGTGACGCTACCAACAGTTTCATTGTTGACCAGTCCTTGCGACGTGAACGCGGTCGGTTCCAGGACAAATGTCTCACCAAAAACCTTTTCGCCATCGTCGGCGGTGATCACCAGCGGCGCCGGGGTGATATCCGCCCTGGTGACATAGGTGCCGGGGGTTGTACCGTAGGGGGCAAAGAGTGCGAAAACCGGGCTGGTAAAGTCTGTTTCAAAAGTAATCAGCTTTTCGGTGCCGACATTTTTGGTATCGAAAAGCGCGTTGCGTACCGTACTCAGTGTCATCGGGGGCAACATGGCCGTCACATCGGGTTCAAGACCGCTGACAGTTGCGTCCCGCAGGCCGTCGTAGACCTTGTCATCTCCCAGGCCGAATACCCAGGCCTTCGCATCCAGCTCGCCGCCACCGGTAAGATTGTCGCCATAGGCGAGAATCTCGGCATTGGTGGTGCCATAGCTTGCGGGATTGAAGCGAATCATCAGATCGCCGGTGCCGATGGTTATGCAGTTACTGCCGCAGGTAATCGACACAGTGCCGCCAGTAATGGCGCCAGGTCCGGTACCATTGTTGTCGGCAATGAGTATGAGGTCGCCGGTAGTTACCGTCACATCGGCACCTACATTGACATTCTGCCCGGCAATCGCCGTCAGGTTGCCGGTGGTGATGGTTGTCGCCGCAACCAGGGAGACATCGTTCGCCGCATTGAAGGTGAGGGCGCCGGTGGTGGTGGTAATGGCCGCATTGACGTTGATATCGCGCAAGGCGTTTGCCACCAGACTGCCATCGGTGCCGGTCACTGCTGCATTGATGTTCACATCGCGGTCGGCATTGAGGGTGAGCGTGGTGGTTCCCGTCCAGGTAACGGCATCGTTGACGTCGATATCGCCGTTGCCGGTACCGCTGGCACCGCTATTGGTGGTGGTAACCGTGATATTGGCGCCACCCAGGGCAGTCACCAGATCGCTGACATTGACATTGGCGCTGTTGACACCGGAATTGGGTGCGAATACATTGCCGGTTTCTGTCACGCCCGAGGATGCCGCGCTGGAAATGGTGACATCGGCGGGATCAAGCAACCACATGCCGGTGGAGCCGTTTGGGGCGCTGGCATTGATACCGATGCCAGCGACATCCAGCGAGCGGCCGGAAGTTTCAATGAGGCCACCGTTGCCGGACTGATCGCCACCGCGTGCCGAGATGATGCCATAGGCGCGGGTTGAGCCGTCGGCCCACAGCACCACAGTGCCGCCGTCACCACTGGCGATGGCATCGGCATTGATGGTGCTGTCGGCGCTCATGTAGGTGGCGCTGGCATTTTGTACCGCGGGATTATTGCCCTGGTAGCCACCGCCAATCAGCACAGTGCCACCGCCGGCAGTGCCGACGGCGTCAATATCCGCATCAAACAGACCCACTTGATAACCGGTTGCCGTCACACTACCGCCGGCTTGCCCGTCATCAACCCCGGATACATCGAGGCTACCTGAGATACTGACCGTGCCACTCGCTATATTCCCCGCCAATGTAATGACGCCATTGTGGTTTTCAATACTGCGGGCGCGAATCACCCCGGTATTGTTGACCACGGTTTGCAATAGTGCGCTGGCAGAGTGAGCCGTCATCACCACACTGCCGCCATCGGCCTGAATCATGCCGCCATTGTGCACCAGGGCATCGACCGCCCCTTCGTTGACTGCCACATTGAGCAGTCCGTCACCGGCAACATCCAGGGTGATGGCATTGCCCGCCGCCAGCGCCACTGTCCCCAGAGCAGCCTGGATAACGCCCTGGTTGCTGACGTTGGCACCGAGTAGTGCTACCGAGCCGCCATCCGCCCGGATCACTCCCTGATTGATGATGCTGCCCTCACCGGCACCGGCAAAATGGTGCAGGCCTGCGACAAAATCGCTGTCGCTGATGGCCAGGGTGGAGGCTACGAGGCCGCCGACATTGACCGATGCGCCAGAACCAAAGAGCACACCGTTGGGATTCACCAAAAATACCCGGCCATTGGCGGAGAGACTGCCCAGTATACTGGAGGGATCGGAACCCAATACCCGATTGAGGGCAATGGCACTGCTGCCAGGTTGCAGAAAATTAACCGCTTCGCCGTTGGCAATATTGAATGCCTGCCAGTTGATGGCAACATTCTGGCTGGTCTGGGTAATAGTCAGGGCACCTGCGCCTGAGTCAATCGTTGCGTTGCCGACGGATACTGTGCCCCCCGCTGGCAAGGCCCAGGCATTGAACCCGGATGCCAGTAGAATGGACACCGCCAAGGATTTGAGCGCAACAATGGCTCCCCCGGCCGCGCTTTTGTTGTTGCCGCCCGACATTTTTTTGCCGCCGCTTTTGGCAAACTCACAGACAGCTACAAAAGTGCCCAGAGCCTGGTTCCAAACTGACTTATAAATCCTGTTCATACGTTATTCCTGATCTATGGCAGGCTTTGGCAAGCCTGTTTTGCCGATGTATCGAAAGGGAGCGATCAAAAATACTTGACCAGCTGTACCCAGAATTGGCCACTGGAATCCGGTGCCGACGTTGCCTTTTCGTTGCCCAGTTTGTGGGCGTAATAGGCCTTGACCGAAAAATTGTTGTACTCGATCCAGTTGACGCCAACCCCGGCGCCGCTGAGGGTTCTGTGGTTGTCCGCGTTATCCCAGGGGTCGTGATTGATTCGTACCGTGCCGCTATCGGCAAAGCCAATCAGGTGAACCTGTCCCGGCAGCCGTTCAGACAGGGCTGGCAACAACACCCTGGCTTCCAAGGTTGCCAGGTAGCCTTCATCCGCAAAGGCTTCACCCTGGGGATAGGCGCGCACACCGTACATGCCGCCGAGGGACATCTTTTCTGATATATCGAGATTTTCAGACGCCCACTGGCCGCTGACCGAGCCATACAGCGACACAATATCGTTGAGCTGCTGCACCCGCATGAGATTGATGCCCAGCTTGTCGTAATGACCATGACTGCCCGCGGTCAGCGCATCCACTGCGCGCACCGAGTCCGTTTCTATATCGATTTCGCCGCTGTACCAGGTCAGTGACGCCGCACTGAGGCCACCCGCTCCCAGTTCATCGCGGTGGTTGCCGTGCAAACTTGCCATCACAACCTTGGCATTTTTTTCGGTTACCATCGGGACAAAATTAAAGCGGTCTTCGAAGGTTTTGTAGTCGTAGCCAAGCTGGGCGTAGAGGTTGGTCTGACGCGAGCGTATCAGCGGGTAGCTGGCAAAAACACTGGCAATATCCGCAGTGCCCTCGGCACCAAGACCGGCAAATTCCTTGCCCAGTTCATATTCAAGGCGGCTGTAGGCAACTCCGGCTGTGGCTCTGCCGAGCTGCAACTGGTAGGCGGCGCGGCCATAATCGAGGCCGTCAAAGCTACTCAGCACGCGAAATGTCGCCACATCCCCCAGACCTGCCAGATTATTAACATGCAGGGTGCCACCCAGACGATACTCGCCGGTGTAATGGTTGCCCGCGTTGTCGGCGTCGATACTGCCGGTTATTCGTCGTCCCGGAGTAACATCCACGATCAGATCCGCAGCACCCACCGAGGCGCCGGGCACCAGCGTCGACTTGACGTTGACACCGGGAAGATCGGAAAGCAGCAACAGGCGGTTTTCCAGCGGTTTGCGGTCGATCACACCGTCGCGGTTGAGGCCGCCGAGTAATCCGTTAGCCAGCCCGCTGGAGAGATTGGTCTGGTTGCGCAGGGTGATATCGCCGTAACGGCCTTCGACCACCGCAATGGTTACTGCGCCATCCTCAATGGTCTGTGCCGGCAGATAGGCCTGGGCGACAACATAGCCATTGGCGTGATAAAAGTCGGCAATGCGCGCGGCCATCATCTGTAATTCACCGAGATTGAATTGTCCCCCGGGAGTAAAGCCCGTAAGGGCAAGTAGTTCCGCCTCGGAGTACAGGCTCTGCCCGGTGAATCTGAGGGAATTGACCTCAATCCTCGCCGCATTTGACGCGGCAGTGGCCGGTACCTGTCCGTGCTGAACGTCAATTGCCGGAGCAATTTTTTCCAGCGTTGGCGACGGTGGAATCTGCTGAATCTGGCCACCGGCGCTGGGCGGTTGTGCGGCAAACACCCCCGCACTCAATGTCAGTAGCACCAATGTCAGTGGCGCTAATCTCAACGGTGATAGGGGTACGAAAGTTTTCTGCACAGTATTCACCTTGGCATTCTCTGCCTGATTCAAGAGCCTGCATGAATTCGCAGTGGCTCGTTTTGTGTTTGGTCAAGAAGTATTCTGTTGCTGTCTGGTATTCGCCATCACTGATGGTTCTGGCGAGGTCGCAGGATTGTTAAAATCAAAGTCGCCTTACATTTCGAATAATAACCACAGACAGCGTCAGTGACTGTTCGACAGCGTACACAGATTGATTGATTTATTTTCCACATCGAGTTGCGGGAAACAGCCTTTGGGGAAACTCGAGAAGTCAGCAATGGCACCAGCGCCGATGAATAAAAGGTGCCCACAACTGGCAAAGTGATGTTATGTCAGACCCAGGGCCATGCTCAGCAACGACCAGGATGTGACCGGCGCCCGTCCATTGCTTAGGGATAATTGGCGGCGAGCAACAGCACACTGAACCGTCTTGAACTTGAACTGATGCCACGGAATTCATCCGCGTCAGCGTGCGCAGGGTCTGGTTATCACCCAGGAATTGATCGCTAGCCCACCAATCAGACAGACAAAAAAACCCACGCAAGACAACTGCGTGGGGCTCGGTATACAACAGACCACGGTCAGTAACCTGGCCTAAATCCTACCTGAATGACTGTTTCCTGCTTCTCAATCCAATACCTGTGAAAACTAGCTGGGATTGACGATAATCACCTCGACCCGGCGGTTCTGCTGCCGACCCGTATCTGTATCATTGCCCGCCACGGGAACGCCTTCACCCATGCCCGCCGAGGTCATGCGATTGGCTGCAATGCCCTGGTTCGCCAGATAGTTCCTGACCGCATCGGCGCGACGCTGGGAGAGGCTGAAGTTCGCGCTCTCACTACCCACGTTGTCGGTATGGCCTTCTATTGCCGCTGTGCGGTCGGGGTACTGGTTAAAGAATGCCGCAAGCTTGGCCAGGTTGCTGATGGCGCCGCCATTGAGCTCGGCGCGGCCGGTGGCAAAGAGAACATCTCCCAGAGTTAACACTATGCCCCGGTCAGTTTCCCGTGCATTGAGTTCAGCAAGTTCACGCTTCAGTGCTTCGTTCTGCAGCCTTGTCACTTCCGCAGCATCGCGGGCGGCATCGGCATCATCGCGAGCACTAGCAGCGTCATCGCGGGCGATGTTGGCGTCCATATGAGCCATGTCCGCTTCCCGTGTGCGGGATGCGAGACGGGCACTTTCGCTTGCCTTGGCAAGTCCTACACGCTGGTCTTCGTAAAGCCGGCCCTGCGCCCTGGCGGCGGCAATATCCACTTTCTGGTCGGCTATATAGACTCGATGCTGAGCCAGTTTCTTGTCCTTTTCAGGAACCTCGGCGGCGCGCACGGCCATCTCTGCTTCCTTGATCGCCACCGGGGCGCGGCTGGCCAGATCCTGGTCTGCCTGAAGGCGGGTGAGTTTATTGCGCACGTTGGCGGAACCTTCCGGCGCAGATAAAGGGGCGCAGGCGGTGAGCATCATTGATGCCACGACGGCGGCAATCGCCAGTTTCAAATTATGGCCTTGGGTTTTCATTGTTGTGTTCCTGTGTTGCGATCCATTTCCTGCTTCAATACGCTGGTGCTTTCCTGCATATCCACATTGACTTTTTTGGCCTTGATTTCACCGGCCTTGGCGGTGGCGAGTTGGGCGTCCACCAGGGATTCGTCGGCAAGCCGTTTCGCCAGCATCATTTCTTCCGTCTGCACCGCAGCCTTGGCGGCGGCGAGTTTGTCCCGTGCTCGGCTCAGCTCCAGGGAGGCGTAATCCGCAACCCGTGCCTGCTCTGCACTACTTATAGCCTGTTCAGCGGCCTGAAGGGACGCTGTGGGAGCCACGGGCGCCGAGGCGCAACCACCCAAGACAAGCAGCCCCGCCATCGCGGTTACCAAGGCCAGTGACTGGCCAGGGTATTTTGCTGTTTTCAGTATCTGTAATTTGCGAATCATTTTGATATTCCTCATTGGAATCGCCACCATTAATGCAGGCTCTGTTGTATTGCTTCTAGGAAAACGTTTTGTTGTCCCTAATGCTGCTTCTTTTTCCATGGCAATGCTGTCCATGGCAATCATTTTTTTCGCCACACCAGAAGAACCCCGCCAAGCACCATGGCGCCAACACCAGCCCACATCGGCACATTGACATATTCTTTTTCATCGACAGATATCTGCAGGGGTCCCATATCCAGATCATGGGTATCTTTTGTAAAACTGAATCCACCGTAGGCAAGACCCAGAGCACCCATCACTATCAGTACGATTGCGGCAATTCTTTGCACGTCCATTTATTTTTCCTTCCTCTAAATCGTATTTATGTTGAAGTTCAAATTCCCCTGCCGCGAATAACTCGCACCAGCAGAACCACTACCGCGATAACAATGAGTATGTGAATAAATCCACCCATCGTGGTCGAAGAAACCAGACCCAGAACCCAAAGAATCACCAATAACACAATGATGGTTTCAAGCATTTTCTTATCTCCGGCAAATTTAGATTTGTGCTTTGTATACAGGCAGATTGCGCCATCGGCGCCTTCATGGTCTGTGCGATGGCACACACAGGATGTAAAAGTTTCTGTTATTCATAAAGCGCGGGAGATGTTAGCTAAAAGCTAAAAGCTAAAAGCTAAAAGCTAAAAGCTAAAAGCTAAAAGCTAAAAGCTAAAAGCTAAAAGCTAAAAGCTAAAAGCTAAAAGCTAAAAGCTAAAAGCTATCAGGGTACCTGACTGATTGCGGGATTTGGCAAATAACCGTAGGACAGTGATGCAGCTTTCTTGAAATACCCTCAGGCCGGGGGATCTTTCTGGCGAGTAATTTTCACACCGCTCAAAATCGACAGTCCCAGCATGATAAAAGTGCCGACGGCAATCCACTGGTTTGGAATTTCCAGCAGCACAGCACCATAAATCAATCCGCTAATAAAAATCACAACGCCAACAATGTACATTGCAAAAGACATGGTGTTACTCCGGTTTACTGTTCAGGGAATTTTCACGCCTCAGTCGCGGATAGCTGCTTTATAAAGCGGCATCACGGTGGGCAACAACTTTTCAATCTCGCGAACCCGGCTGGCTTCAGCGGGATGGGAGCTGAGGAACTCCGGCGGTCTGCCACCCTGATTGGCGCTGATCATTTTCTGCCACAGGGTAATACCGCCGCGGGGGTCATAACCTGCCCGAGCACTGAGTTCGAGACCGATGCGATCCGCTTCGGATTCATGGCTGCGGCTGAAGCGGGTGGCGATCAGCGCTCGGTAACCGCTGGCGGCCATATTCGCCCCGGCATCACCGATACCAAGCACCGTGGCGCCAACCCCTATTGCCGTCTGGGCGGCCATAGCCTGGGAAACCTGTTCGCGGGAATGTTCCCGCAGGGCGTGGGCAATTTCGTGGCCGAGCACCACAGCCAGCTCGCTGTCAGTCATATTGAGCTTGGTGATCAGCCCCGAATACACCATGATCTTGCCGCCGGGCATGCAGAAGGCGTTGAGTTCATTACTTTTAATGACGTTGACCTCCCACTGCCAGCCGGGCGCATCCCTGCGGAACACACCGGTTTGACCCTGAAGGCGACTGGACACCGCGCGCACCCGTTTGAGCATGGCCTGGTCTTTATTCAACACGCCCCTGGCGGTTGAATCTGCTTTCAGCTTGAAATAGGCCTCTACCGCCATCTGGTCAAGCTGCGCCGACGAAACCAGCAGGAGCTGGGATCGATCAGCACCCACATCGCTGCCGGAGGTGGTGGTTTCGCAGCCGCCGAGATTCAGCAATGACAGCCCCAGACAACATGCGACGATAGTTCTGGCATTAATTTTCATTTTCAAACACCTGTGCTGCAGAAATTGTTTTGGCTGCGGGAACATTGTCTGCGGAATCAACTGGCAGCGAGACTGTCTTCGCTGTCGGCTTTGAAGGCGGCCGCATCCACAGCTTTGACACCACGCACGTTGCCGGCCTGCTCTATGGCCAGCGCTCTCTCGGCGCCACTGGCGGCGCGGCCATTGAGGGTGACGATGCCGTTGTTGGTACTGACGGAAATATTTCCACTGTCAATGGTGGCGGAATAGAGGAACGCAAATTTCACCCTGAGGGTAACCCAGGTGTCCGCACTCCATCCGTTTTGCTCGCTGTTGTCAGTAGCGCCAATGTCTCTCTGTACTTCCAGCATAGCTTCATTTTCGGCGGCGGATTTCATTTGCGCTGCCATCTCGGTGTAGCTTCTTTGGGAAGCAAGTTGGGGTGAACGATAAGCGGCGTCCACCACAATGCGGTTATCCACAGAATTGATGCCATCGACGCCAAGGGCAATCTGTTTCGCCAAATCCCGATTGACCGCGGTCTCAACTTTGCCTAGCAGGGTGACGTTGCCCTCATACACAGCAATTCTGATCTCATTGCCGTAGAGAAAGTCGCTGCGCGCGAGAATCCTGGCGATCTCCACTTTCTGCCCCGCTTCAATTTGGTGCTTCGCCACCTCGTGACCGCTCGCTCCAGAGCTAGCCGCAAGCAACCACAGCGCGATGAACGAGACCGGTAACCATTGAGCATATTGGGTGTACATTTTCATGGCCTGATTAAAAAAACTGACAGGCACCGAGCCGGCGCCAATATCAGACAATATCTCAGAGCAATATCGCCATCCGTTCGATGGAACGCATAGTGGGGAAATAAATGCTTTTTCGGGGAATAGGGGGTAACCAACCGACGCGAAGTACCACTCCCCCGCAACAGGGTTTAGTGGGTTAACGAACAGATAGACCATGGCACTTGCAACCATACTCTGTAGTCGGAAGGCTACAGCACCGCTCCGCCCCATGCCTGGAAGAATTATGCTGAAGGAGAGTTCGGTTGATGCCACAGGCAAATGCCCAAACGCCCCTGGTTCCGCTGACCGCGGTCAATCGCCTGATCGCCAGGCTGCCCCAGAAGGAGCGCACCAGAATCACGACTCAGTGCGAGGCGGTGGAACTGGTTGTCGGTGACATCCTCTGCGAAGCTGGAGAACCGTTCAAATCTGTGTATTTTCCGGTCACCGGAATAATTTCCCTGGTCAAAATCCTTGTCGGTCATGAACCCCTGGAAACCGAACTCATTGGCAACGAAGGCATGCTGGGGGTAACTCTGGTTCTGGGCGTGGGCAGCGCACCCCAGCGCGGCCTGGTGCAGGGCGCCGGAACTGCACTGCGCATGCAGGCTCCCCATCTCCTGGAAATATTGAAAAGCTGCCCCACTGCCCGGCGTATTCTCAATCGGTATCTTTATGTGGTGATGTTGCAGCTGTCACAAACGGCGGGGTGCTCGCGGTTCCACAACCTTGGCCCGCGACTGGCTCGTTGCCTGCTGATGGCTCACGACCGCATCCACAGCAACCATTTCCATCTCACCCACCAGTTTCTTGCCAACATGCTGGGCGTCCAGCGCGGCGGAGTCACTATCGCTGCGGGCATTCTGCAAAAGAAAAAAATCATTCGCTACAGCCGCGGAGAAATCACCATTCTCAACCGCCAGGGACTGGAAGCCGTATCCTGCGAGTGCTATCAGAGTATTTCCGATGACTACAGGCGACTGTTTTCATGACACTGGTCACGGGCAGCGGCAACAGATATTACTCACAACAATTTGCGCAACGCACGGCAGGAGGCTCGAAGCGATGACGGAATCCACTCACAGCGCCATGATCATCACCTGTGAGCACGGCGGAAACCGTATTCCTGAACAGTATCGGCACTTGTTTCTCTCCTGCTCCGAATTGCTGAAAAGTCATCGCGGCTTTGACCCCGGAGCCCTGGTTCTGGCGCGAGGGTTCGCCAAGGCTTTCGAGGCACCGCTGCTTAGCGCCACCGTCAGCCGCCTGCTGGTGGATCTGAACCGCTCCATCAGCCACCCTCGTCTCCATTCTCACGTAATTCGCAGCTTGCCCGAACCGATCCGACAGGGCATTGTGGAACGCCATTACCTACCCTATTGGCGCGCAGCAGAGCGCATGGTGAGCCAGGGAATTGCCGAGCGACGTCAGGTGGTACACATCTCCTGCCACAGTTTCACTCCGGAGCTCAACGCAGTGGTGCGCAGCGCCGATATCGGTTTGCTCTATAACCCCACCCGTGCCGGGGAGAAGGTGCTTTGCGGCCGCTGGAAAGCGGCGCTCAAGCTTATCGCCCCCGACATTCAGGTTCGCCGCAATTACCCCTATGAAGGTCGCAACGATGGCCTGACCTCCAGGCTCCGAAAACAGTGGCCGCCCGAGGCGTATCTGGGTATTGAGGTGGAAATCAACCAGAAATTTGTCACCGGTTCCGGGCGACGATGGGCTGCTCTGCAGCAAGAACTTGCCCGTTCCCTGCAGTTGGCTCTGGCAAACCAAAGCACATGAATATTACCCTTTCGCAGGAGCAGCACCATGAAAATCCGTCTTGGCTACGAACTCATCTATGACTGTCCCCAGCTCACACCGATGATTCTCACCCTTAACGTGCATCGCAGCCGGGTCAACGACTTTCTCGTTCCCGACCGCATGATCAGCGACCCACCCGTAGCCACGACTACCTATCACGACAGCTACGGCAACCATTGCTACCGCATTGTCGCCCCCCAGGGCCTGCTGAAATTATCCACGGATGCGGTTATCCGTGATTCTGGCATGTGCGATGTTGTGGCTCCTGAGGCACGGCAAACGCCCGTGGAGCAACTTCCGGATGACACCCTGCTTTATCTTCTCGGCAGCCGCTACTGCGAGACCGATCCCCTTCTGAACATCGCCTGGCAACTGTTTGGCAATAATGCCACTGGCTGGGCGCGGGTGCAGGCCATTTGTGACTATGTCCATGGCCATATTGCCTTCGGTTACCAACATGCCCGGCACACCAAGACCGCATGGGAAGTTTTCAACGAACGCGAAGGGGTGTGCCGTGACTATGCCCACCTGGCCATTGCCTTGTGCCGCTGCATGAACATCCCCGCCCGCTACTGTACCGGCTACCTGGGAGACATGGGCATTCCCCCACCCTACGGCGAGATGGATTTCGCCGGCTGGTTCGAGGCTTATCTCGATGGCCACTGGTACACCTTCGACCCGCGCAACAACATACCGCGTATCGGCCGCATCCTCATAGCACGGGGTCGCGACGCCGCCGATGTTGCCATCAGCACCGCCTTCGGACCCAACACCCTCAAACATTTTATGGTTCGCACCGACGATGTCAGTTATTAACCCGGCAACAATGAATTGGCATAAGGGAGAATGACACTCCCCGGCAAGAGCCTCTCCGTACGCCGTGTAACACAAGCGGAGCCAGTGCCTGGGATAAAGGAAGGAAACTTTTTTTCCTGTGTTGGTACGCCATCGCTCCCATAGCCTTCCACAGAGGGTATACTGGCTCCTGTAGAGGCGCCACTACAGGAGCGACAGGCAATCACAACTTCTCAGCCCACCTCAGTGACACCATCGCCGATCCAGAACCATCTTCTGGGCGTTTTGTCAGCGGATGTGCAGGCACGGATATTTCCCTATCTGGAAGAAATCCCCATGCCCCTTGGCAAGGTTATGTATGAATCCGGAGATAAATTGCGTCATGTCTATTTCCCCACCGACTCCATAGTTTCCCTGCTGTATGTCATGGAAAGTGGCGCATCGGCGGAAATCTCCGTGGTGGGCAATGAGGGCATTGTGGGAGTTTCACTTTTTATGGGCGGCGAAAGCACACCCAGCCGGGCAATCGTGCAGAGCGCGGGCACCGCCTACCGGCTACCAGGGCAAAGGCTAAAGGACGAATTCAATCGCCACGGAGAACTGCTGGTACTGATGCTGCGCTACACCCAGTCTCTCATCACCCAGATGTCTCAGACTGCCGTGTGCAACCGCCACCATTCCATCGACCAGCAACTGTGCCGCTGGCTGCTGTTATCCCTCGACCGGCTGCCCGCTAATCAGTTGACCATGACCCAGGAACTTATCGCCAATATGCTGGGTGTGCGCCGCGAGGGCGTTACCGAGGCGGCGGGAAAATTACAGAAGCTGGGCGTCATCGAATACAACCGGGGTCACATCACCGTACTGGATCGACCAAAACTTGAGCAGCTCAGTTGCGAGTGCTATGGGGTGGTCAAAACGGAAACGGATCGGCTGCTGCCCTTCCCTTTCCCGGCACCAAAAAGCCATTAATGTTCCCGATTCTGTAGATCCTGGTAAATCGCCCGAAACCACCGCAATGGCCGAGCGATATTTTTATCTGGCGAGCAATGCCAGATCAACAATAAGCCATCACTTATAAATGACTGAGGTTTTTGTCTTCGACACGAACTACGCCGCTGACATTGTTGGCAAGTTCAACCGCCAGAGCGTGTTCGGCACCGCTATTGACCTTGCCGCTAAGAGTGACTACGCCGTCTGTGGTAGTAACTGCAATATTGGAGCTGTTCACATTGCTTGAATACATCAGGGTGGATTTCACCTTGGTGGTGATCCAGCCATCCGAGAATGTCTGACCTGCTTCGTCGGACTTTTGCTTGACGGTTTCGCTCACTGTGGATTTTGTTTCATCAACCAGCAGCTTGTTGTCCACCGACACCACACCGGGCGTGTTCAATGCCAAAAGGGCTGCCAGCTCCCTTGCCGCAGCGCTGTTGGCGGTGCCATGCAAGGTGACTTTGCCGTAATTTGTTTCCACATTGGCGGACAGCCCCTGAGCATGCTTGCTCCACAGCAATTTTGATTTCACTGCAGCAGTGATGGAGGCATCCTCCACTATCTCGCCATAACTGCGATCGGCGGAACGCTTGGGTGCAACGTAATTGGCCACAACCACGATCTGGTTGTCCACGTCCTTGATACCCGCGACCCCCAGGGCAAGCTGCTTGGCCAGCTCCTTGCTGACCTCTTCGTCGACCTTGCCGGTGAGAACAGCCTTGCCGTCGTTCACGTCCACGCCAATGTCATGGGCTCGCAGATAAGGGCTGAGGGCATAGGTTGTCCAGATCTGACTTTCCTGGCGGGCTTCCCTTTCGTTCTGGGGCATTTCCTCGGCCATGGCGCCGCCACTGCCGACGCCGATCAGCGCCATGGTAATGGCTGTTGCCAGCGCCAGTTTACGGGCTTGTCTTGTATTGCTGATTTTTTTGTAAGTATTCATATCGATTCTCTGTAAAAACTTCCCATGTACGAAACAATCAGGTGACTGTTCCGGGTAAAAATTTTGGTGTGGTATCAGGCTATCAACTGGAGCACTCAACGGGCTGCCAGAAAATTTCTCACCCGCCGACTGGCTTCATCGCGGGTGATCGCATAACGCTCCTGAACCAGGCCGACCAGCTTGTCCACTTGCCCTTCGGATTCCAGTAATTCGTCGTCAGTCAACTTGGCCCACGCAATTTTGGCGTAACCGACCTGGCGCTTCCACCGGGCTTTAATTTGATCCGCGCTTGCTATGCCCATGATTTTTTATTGCCTCTGCGTAAGTACCCCTGGGACTTTTTGCCCGGCTCCATGGAGGGCATGGCGGGCTGTGGAACATGCTGTTTTCCGTTTACGTCTGACTGCACTGCTGTCATCAATGAAAGACAACTGAAAGGCGGTTCGATAATGTTTACCGGGGTAAATCTCAACTGCCTGCTGTCAGAAGGGGCTTTGACCTTGGCGGCAACTTTTTCCTGTTCCTGGACTTTTTCCATAACGACCTCTAAAGGGCTCCGCCATCCTGCGATATTGCCGATCAACGGTGAAGATTGAGATCCATATTAGCGGATGTCCGCACCGCCGTCGGTGCGCCAGCACACTGACGGACGAGAAACTAGGACATGACATTTCAACAGTTGCCGGAATTTTCGCGCCGATATCGGTGGATTTGAGCGAGCTCTCGAAGGAAACACTGCCATCGCAACGTCGAAGTGGGTTGGTGCGCTCAAGCCGGGCGAGGCGGTGACAAAAAACAGTGGCGAGGTGGCAGGAAAAACAGAGGGGCGCAAGCCCTGCCCGCACGGAGGGGGTGCGCGGGCAGGGAGAGGCCGACAGTTGCAGCTACGGGGCTAAGCCCGCAAACATTACAACTGCTTCAGTGCATTTGCAGCGACAGTTTTAGTCTGCCTGGCGGCGCAGAAAGGCCGGAATATCCAGGTAGTCCATGTCTTTGTCGTGCTGCTGGTCAACTTTTCTTGCCGTGTTGCCCTCAACCGGAGCTGGCGACGGCCGACGATTAATGGTCGGTCTGTCCAGTCCGCGGTAATCGGGTTGAGCACCACGAGTAACCTGGGGCTGGTCGTTGCGCTGCTGGGGAATCGGAGCTCGCATTTCCGCCGGATTGCCCAAGCCAGTGGCGACCACAGTGACCCGCACCTGATCGCCCATTTCGGGATCAAGCACCGTACCGACAATGACATTGGCGTCGCTGGAAGCAAATTCTTCAATGGTTTCGCCCACATCGGAGAACTCACCCAGGGACAGATCCATACCCGCGGTAATGCTCACCAGAATACCGCGCGCGCCCTGGAGATTGATGTCTTCCAGCAGCGGGCTGTGGATGGCGGCTTCGGCGGCAATGCGGGCGCGGTCTTCGCCGGAGGCGACACCGGAACCCATCATCGCCATGCCCATTTCCGACATCACGGTTCTGACGTCGGCAAAGTCGACGTTGATCATGCCGGGGCGAATAATCAGGTCGGCAATACCCTGAACGGCGCCGAGAAGAACGTCGTTGGCGGCCTTGAAGGCATCGAGCAGGCTGGTGGTTTTGCCGAGAACACTGAGCAGTTTCTCATTGGGAATGGTGATCAGGGAGTCGACGCGATCCTTGAGGTTTTGGATGCCGAGCTCCGCCACCGCCATGCGCTTGCGGCCTTCAAAGGCAAATGGCCGCGTCACCACCGCCACGGTGAGAATGCCCAGCTCCTTGGCGACGTCGGCGACAATGGGCGCAGCCCCGGTGCCGGTGCCGCCGCCCATGCCGGCGGTAACAAACACCATATCTGCCCCCTTGAGAACATCGGCAATGCGATCCCGATCTTCCATGGCGGCCTGGCGCCCGACATCGGGGTTGGCGCCAGCGCCAAGGCCGCGAGTCACCCCGTTGCCCAGTTGCAGCAACGTTGCGCCACTGAAATTGCGCAGTGCCTGGGCATCGGTGTTGGCGCAGATAAACTCCACCCCTTCCACCTGGCTGTCGATCATGTGCCTGATGGCATTGCCGCCGCCGCCACCGACGCCGACGACTTTAATTTCAGCACTTTCCGGTATGCTATCGATAATGTGAAACATAGTATTTACCCCTCGCTTTACTGTGTGAAAAACCCTGTAAAAAAATAAACAACATGGAAACGACTATCTTTATTACAAACTACCTTCGAACCAGCCTTTAATGCGGCTGACCCAGGCATCCCAAAAACGGCTTTTGTCGTGACTGGAACGCAATGGCATGCGACTGCCATTGAGGTGCTGCTTGAGTCCGTACAACAACAGGCCAACCCCGGTGGAATGAATGGGGTTGGTCACTATGTCGGTAAGGCCGCGAATATTGTGGGGAGCGCCGAGGCGCACCGGCATGTGAAAAATCTCTTCGGCGAGATCCACCACACCTTCCATTTTTGACGTGCCCCCCGTGAGCACCACGCCGGCGGCAACCAGATCTTCATAACCACTGCGGCGCAATTCCGCCTGCACCAGGGTGAAGAGTTCGTCGTAGCGGGGCTCCACCACTTCGGCGAGCGCCTGGCGGGACAAATCCCGAGGCTGGCGGTCGCCCACACTGGGCACCTTGATGGTTTCGTCAGCACCGGCCATTTTCGCCAGCGCGCAGGCGTAACGGATTTTGAGTTCCTCCGCCCGCGGCGTCGGTGTCCGCAAGGCCATGGCGATGTCATTGGTTACCTGATCGCCGGCGATGGGAATCACCCCGGTGTGACGAATGGCGCCGTCGGCAAAGATGGCAATATCTGTGGTGCCGCCGCCGATGTCCACCAGGCAGACGCCCAGCTGCTTTTCATCTTCGGTGAGCACCGAATAACTGGACGCCAGCTGTTCGAGAATGATGTCTTCCACTTCGAGGCCGCAGCGACGAATGCATTTTTTAATGTTTTGCGCCGCATTGGCGGCACAGGTGACCAGATGAACCTTGGCTTCCAGGCGCACTCCCGACATACCCAGGGGCTCCTTGACGCCCTCCTGATTGTCGATAATAAATTCCTGGGGCAGGACGTGAAGGATTTCCTGATCGGCGGGAATGGCAACCGCCCGCGCCGCATCAATGACCCGATCGATGTCCGCCTGCTGCACTTCGCGATCCTTGATGGCGACGATGCCGTGGGAATTGAGGCTGCGAATATGGCTGCCGGCAATGCCCGCATAGACGGAGTGAATATGGCAGCCCGCCATCAGCTCGGCCTCTTCCACGGCGCGCTGAATGGCGTGAACCGTGGACTCAATATTGATGACCACGCCCTTTTTCATGCCGCTGGATCTGTGCATACCGGTGCCGATAATCTCAAGACCACCGTCAGCACCTGCGACGCCGACAATAGCCACCACCTTTGAGGTGCCTATGTCCAGTCCCACGATCATCTGTTCGTTACCAGTATTTGCCATTCATCATCCTCTGTTCAGCTTTTAGCTCTTTGTTTACTTGTTGCGCTCTCATCGAGAAGCGTTTCGCTGTCTTTGCGCCAGCGCACGGCGACACCATTGCCGTAGCGAATATCCACACTTTCAATACTTTCGACCCGGTCGTGGAGGGACTTGTCCCAAACCTTGAGAAAGCGTTGCAACTTGGCAGCCACCGGCTCCTTGCCCACCACCAGCAACAATCCCGGCGCGAATTTCACTTCCCAGTTACCTCGGGGGGCAAGGCGAAACTCCGCCACGTCGAGCCCGGTGTCCTGCAACACCTGGGAAAAATTTCTGTACTGCTGCATCACCCGCCGTTCAAAACCCTCGGGGCCGTCCAGCAACGGCAGCGATTGCGGCAGCTCGACAGTGCCCACGTCGAGAATCTGCCCCTTGTTGTTGAGAAAATCGCTCTGCCCCCAGCGGGCAATGGCAATCTCCTCTTCCAGGGTAATCACCACCTCGTCTGGCCACTTGCGCCGGGCACTGGCGCTGGCAACCCAGGGATGGGTTTCAAGGGCGGAGCAAATACCGTCCAGATCCAGGCTCAGAAACCCGCCGCCGAGGTTGTCGGCAACAATGGCCTCGACATCCTCGGCAGCCACTTTTTTGAGTTCGCCATCAACGCCAATAACGGCAACCGGCACATCGTATTTGCGATACAGATAAACCGTACTCCACGCCAGCCCGGCGGCCACGGCCAGCAGCATCACCAGCCGCAGGGCGGACGCAATTTTCTGCCCCCGCGACAGGGGTTCTGCGCCATCGCGACGGTCGCTGTCGACAGCATCAAAGCCCACAGCCGTCACCCAGGGTCGCTGCCAAAATGGTCATGACCAGATCTTCAAAATTCATTCCCACCGCCTTTGCCGCCATGGGTACCAGGCTGTGGGTGGTCATGCCCGGCACGGTATTGATTTCTAGAAGCTGGAAATTGCCGAAACTGTCCACCATGGCGTCCACCCGCCCCCAGCCGCGACAGCCAAGGCTGTTAAAGGCCTCAACACACAGCGCCTTAAGCGCCTCTTCGCGCTCTGGCGAGAGCCCGCAGGGGCAGAGATAGCGGGTGTCGTCGCGAATGTATTTGGCTTCGTAATCGTAGAAACCCCGGTCGGTTTCCAGCTTGATCACCGGCAACGCCTTGCCATTGAGGATGGCAATCGTATATTCGTCGCCACTCAGCCAGGCCTCGGCAATCACCCCGCCGCCGTGGCGATCCGCCGCCAGCCAAGCCGCCTCAAGCTCTGCCGCGGTGCTGGCCTTGGCCATACCGATACTGGAACCCTCCCGCGAGGGTTTCACCATGGCCACACCACCGAGCGCCGCCAATACCTGTTGCCAGTCGCTGTCAGCCCTGAGCACGGCAAAGGGCGCCGTCGCTATGCCCATGCCCTTCCACAGCAGTTTGGTGCGGAGTTTGTCCATGGCCAGTGCCGACGCCAGAACGCCGCTACCGGTATAGGGCAAACCGAGAAACTCCAGGGCGCCCTGCAAAGTGCCGTCTTCGCCGCCGGGGCCGTGAAGGGCGATAAAGACACGGTCGGGCGCCAGTGCTTCGAGCTGGGGAATGATGCCTGCCCCCACGTCGATCCCCAGGGCGTCGACACCCCGGTTTTTCAGGGCGGTGAGAACCGCATTGCCGCTGATCAGGGAAATTTCCCGCTCCGCCGAAGTGCCGCCAAAGAGCACCGCCACCCTGCCGAACTCAGAGGGAGAATGATTGCCTGCTGTCATCACTGTATCGACCATTTACCTCAATGCCCTCGCCGCCAGCATTTTCACCAGCTTGCTGACGCTGCCAGCTCCCTGGGTAATCACAATATCGCCACCTCTGACAAGGTCGCGAACGATATCGGGGATTTCCTCGATGGTTTGCGCATAGATAGGATCCACCCGCCCGCGCCGGCGAATGCTGCCGCACAATTGTTTGCTGGTCGCCCCAGGAATTTCCTCTTCTCCCGCCGGATAAACTTCGTTGACGATCAACAGATCACAGCCGCTGAGCACCTGGACAAAATCCTCGTACAAATCCCTGGTGCGGCTGTAGCGGTGGGGCTGAAACACCATCAGCAGGCGGCGATCGGGCCAGCCGTCGCGAACCGCGCGAATGGTGGCCGCCACTTCGACGGGGTGATGGCCGTAGTCGTCCACCAGCATGGCGGTGCCGCCCTCGACAGCATATTCGCCGTAAATCTCGAAGCGGCGACCGACACCCTGAAAGCCCTCGAGGCCGCCCAAGATGGCGGCATCGCTAATTTTTTCGTCGGTGGCCACGGCGATGGCGGCAGTGGCGTTAAGAACATTGTGAACGCCGGGAATATTCAGTTTTACCGGCAGCGACGCCAGCCCTTCCGGGCGACACACGGTGAACGCAGAACTTTTCTCCTTGAGACTGACGCCCTCGATGCGGAAATCCGCGTCATCGCTAAAGCCGTAGGTCAGGATGGGCCGGGAAATTCTGGGAATAAGTTCGCGAATATTGGCATCGTCAATGCAGAGCACCGCCAAACCGTAAAACGGCAGATTGTGAAGAAACTCGACAAAGGTGCCGGTGAGTCGGGAAAAATCAAAGCCGTAGGTTTCCATATGATCGGCATCGATATTGGTGACCACAGACACCATGGGCTGCAGGTGTAGAAACGAGGCGTCGCTCTCATCGGCTTCCGCCACCAGGTAGCGGCTTTCCCCCAGGGCAGCGTTGGTGCCGGCGCTGTTAACCCGGCCACCGACGACAAAGGTTGGCGCCTTGCCGCCTTCGGCGAGAATAGCGGTGATCAGACTGGTGGTTGTGGTTTTGCCGTGGGTGCCGGCGACGGCAATACCGTGGCGGTAGCGCATCAACTCCGCCAGCATTTGCGCGCGCTGCACAATGGGCACCCGCAATTCCCGCGCAGTGGTGACTTCAATATTTTCCTCGCGCACCGCTGAGGATTGCACAACCACGCTGGCACCCTCGATATTTTCCGCCCGATGGCCGATAAAAATGTGCGCACCCATCGCCGCCAGACGCTGGGTATTGGCGTTTTCCTGAATGTCGGAACCGGAAATATCGTAGCCCTGATTGAGGAGCACTTCGGCAATGCCGCACATGCCGCTGCCGCCGATGCCAATAAAATGGATACGACGAATTCGGCGCATTTCCGGCACTTGATAGAAATCACTCACTTCATCACCTCCACACAGACATTGGCCACGCGCCGTGCAGCATCTGTGCTTGCCAGGCGACGGGCATTTTCCGCCATGGTTATCATGGTTTTGGGGTTGTCCTCTATTTCTTTGAGCATGGCCGCCAGTTTGTCGGCACTCAGTTCCCGCTGCTGAGCCAGCAGTGCCGCGCCACCCTTTGCCAGCCAGTCGCCATTTTTGGTCTGGTGATCGTCAATGGCGGCGGGAAACGGTATCAACAGGGCGCCGACACCGGCGGTGGCGAGTTCAGACACCGTCAGCGCGCCAGCGCGACAAATCACAAAATCCGCCCAGGTATAGGCTGCGGCCATATCGGCAATAAAGGGCTCGACACTGGCCGCGACCCCTGCCTGGGTATAGGCCTCTTGAGTGGTCTGCTCGTGTTTGCGACCACATTGGTGACGCACCTCAAAGCCGCGACCCTGATTGAGTTGCGCCAGGGCGGCGGGCACCAGTTGATTGATGGCGCTGGCGCCGAGGCTGCCACCGAGAATCAGCAGGCGCACAGGCCGGTGCTGGCCGACCCCGCGCTGCGACGGCGGCGCCAGTTCCGCGATTTCCCTGCGCACCGGATTGCCAGTGACTTCAGCGCCGGCAAAAGCTCCCGGAAACGCCTGTAATACTCTGCTGGCAAAGCGGGACAGAATGCGATTGGTGGTACCGGCCACAGCATTCTGTTCGTGGATCACCAGGGGAATGGCCAACAGTTTTGCCGCCAGTCCACCGGGGCCGGAGGCATAGCCACCCAGACCAATAACCGCGTGGGGCGCCAATCGCCTGAGGATTTTTAACGCCTGAAAAACGGCGCGCACTACCTGGAAAGGCGCCAGCAGGCGCGCGCCCACACTTTTGCCGCGCACGCCCTTGACCTCGATGCAGTGGAGAGGAAAAAGATTGGCGGGCACCAATTCCGCCTCAATGCCATTGCGCGTGCCGAGCCAGTCTATTTGCACGCCGCGGCGGCGCAACTCTTCGGCAACGGCGAGAGCGGGAAAAACATGGCCGCCGGTGCCTCCAGCCATCACCACCACTCTGCGGTTTTCGAGGATTCCACTTTCGCCGCCACCCTGCGGCTTGCTGATTTTGGTTGCGGCGCTGATCATGCGCCCCCCTTGCCGAGGCTGACTTTTTTCGCCGCCCAGAAGGCATCGTCCATTTCCGCGCCTATGCGCAGCACCAGGGCAATCATGGCGCAGCTGACTATCAGGCTGCTGCCGCCGTAGCTGATAAAAGGCAGCGTCAGCCCCTTGGTGGGCAGCAATCCCGAGGTTACGCCGATATTGATAAATGCCTGTCCGGCGATCATGATGCCAATGCCAAATACCGCATAGGCGGCAAACCAGTCCTGACGATGTACGGCCTTTCTCGCCACGGAGAAAATCCTGTGAATCAAAAACACAAACAGGCCAATCACCAGGGTCACACCGAAAAGCCCCGTTTCTTCGGCAAAAATGGCAAAGACAAAGTCGGTATGCGCTTCGGGCAAGTAAAACAGCTTCTGAACACTGTTGCCGAGGCCAACGCCAAACCATTCGCCGCGACCAAAGGCAATCAACGATTGGGTGAGCTGATAACCGGTATCGTATTGATCCGCCCAGGGATCGAGAAAGGACACCAGTCGCTTCATGCGGTAGGGGGACATGATGGCGAGCAGCCACAGCAGGGCAGCCCCCGCTGCCAGCACAGCGCCAAAAATCCAGACGCGAACGCCGCCGAGGAAAAAGAGACCCATCACGGTGGCGAGAATCACCACGGAAGAACCAAAATCCGGCTGCGCCATTAACAGCATCACCATCACAGCCACCAGCCCCAAAGGCCGAATAAAGCTGTACCAGACCTCCTTGATGGCAAATTGATGGCGCTGCAGATAGGCGGCAACAAAAACGATGGCGGCAAATTTTGCCACTTCGGCAACCTGAAGGTTGATGATTCCGAGGCCAATCCAGCGCCGCGCACCGTTAACCTCGCGGCCAATACCGGGAATCAGGACGAGCAGCAAGGCAGCAATGGCCGCCGCTGCCACCAGATGGTTGTAGCTGTACCAAATCTTCACGGGCACCTGTAAAACCACGAAAGCAACAGTCAAACCCAGAGCAAGATAAATCAGATGGCGGCGGAAAAAGAAAAAGCCATCTTCGTAGAGATGGGCGGCATAACTGATGGAGGCGGATGCCACCATCACCAGTCCCAGAGATGCCAGGGCGGCAACCGCCAACACCAACGCAGTGTCGATACCCTGGGGAAGCAAGCGCCGCACTAGGGGCGTAGAGGGTTTTTTCGCAGCTGCAGCCATGGTCATCGCTGTCATGCCAACCCCCGCACCGCAGTGGCAAATTTATCGCCGCGATCCTCAAAATTTCTGAACATGTCAAAACTGGCACAGGCTGGCGACAGCAAGACTTTGTCGCCGCTGACCGCAGCCTCCGCGGCGGCATTGACCGCCGCAGTTATAGATGTGGCGTAGACAACGTCGACAACCGCAGCAAGCTTGTCCGCCAGCAGGGGCGCGTCTTCGCCGATAAGAATGGCGAGCCGCACCCTGCCCGCCGCGGCTTTGGCGAGATCGCTGAAATCCTGCCCCTTACCCTGACCACCGGCAATCAAAATAATATCGGCACTGTCGCCAGCCAGACCTTCAATGGCGGCGACAGCGGCGCCAACGTTGGTGGCCTTGGAATCGTTAATCCAGCTGACCCCCTGCATCCAGGCAACCGATTCACAGCGGTGGGGCAGACCGCGAAAGGTTTTCAGGACAGCGGCCATAGCCTCAAAGGGCAGCCCGACGGCATGGCCCAACGCCAGCGCTGCGAGGGCGTTGGCCAGGTTGTGGCGACCCTTTATGACCAATTCGGAAACCCGCAACAGGGGCTGGTCCTGAAAACAGAGGCAGTCCTCGCCGTTGTGGGGGGCAACGCCAAAACCCTTAAAGTCGGGGGTGTCGAGGCCAAAGCTCCACTGAGTCACAAAAGCGGGCACCAGGGGCTGACTGAGGGCGTCCTGGCGGTTGCTGACCACCTGTTTGACGCCGCGAAAAATGCGGTGCTTCGCCCGGTGATAGCTGACGATGCCGGAATATCTGTCCATATGATCCGGGGACATATTGAGCACCGTGGCCACGGTGGCATTGAGGTTGTCCACCAGCTCAAGTTGAAAACTGGACAGCTCGAGCACATAGAGATCGCGGCGGTCGTCGAGCAAATCCAGTGCCGGAGTGCCGAGATTGCCGCCCACACCCACATTGAGCCCGGCCGCTTCCGCCATTTTGCCCACCAGGGTGGTGACTGTGCTTTTGCCGTTGGAACCGGTAATGGCGACAATGGGCGCCAACGCCTGGTCGGCAAACAACTGAATATCGCCGGTGATCGCCACGCCAGCGTCGGCAGCGCTGATCAGGGCGGGATGCTCCAGGGACAAACCGGGGCTGACAACGATGCGCTGGGCGCTGCGCAGGGTTTCTTCATCAAGACCGCCCAGCTCCACGGGAACTGTGGGTAATTCCCTGGCCAACTGAGCAAGCCCTGGAGGGTCGACCCTGGTGTCCATCATCACAAAGGGTTCACCGCGACGCGCCAAAAAACGGGCGACAGCAAGCCCGGTGGTGCCAATGCCCACCACCGCTGTCAGCCTGTTTGTCGCAATCACGTCGTTCACAATCAATTCGCCTGCCAATGCCTTAACGCAGTTTTAATGTCGCCAGCCCAAATAGAACCAGCATCAAGGTAATAATCCAGAAGCGCACAATCACCCGCGGCTCCGGCCACCCCCTGAGTCCAAAATGGTGGG
>Ga0265293_10001617_pt1 | contig 48393 bp, 47 predicted proteins | sample Munlanlewell138R_FD_192505 | JGI IMG/M metagenome (GOLD analysis project Ga0265293, IMG submission 192505) | Leachate microbial communities from a municipal landfill in Southern Ontario, Canada - Leachate well 138R | ecosystem: Engineered > Solid waste > Landfill > Unclassified | place: Canada... | reverse complement strand
AGTTCAAAGGCATCCAGGAGACCAAGCAACAGGCTCATGAAGACAACAATGTGGAAAGTAACAAGACCGGTAAGGGTAAGAAAGGCGAGCATGAATGCCACCATCATGCACCCGGCCTGACAGCAGAACAGCGTCTTCCTCAGATCCCATCTCTCTATCAGGGCACCGGCGAAAGGTGCAAATAAAAAGACCGATATGGATGCTGCGAAATCAACTATCCCAAGGGCGCTGTTAAGCCCGGTAAGCCTGAAAACCAGCCATCCCATCGCTACACGATGCATCCAGAGACCGGTCAGCGAAATGGCCTGGGCCATGAAGAAAAGCCGGTAATTCCTGCTTCGGAGGGCACGAAGTGAATCAGGGACAACTATCCTCATAACCGACCCTATAAGCTCACAGTCACAGAACCTGAAATTATCATCACTACGCCCGCCCACTGAAGCCTGCTTAATCTTTCCTTGAGGACAAAGTGACCGAAAAGAGCTGCTATAAATGGGCTTGTAGAGGTGATCGCCGTAACTACAGCCACCGGCATCACATCGATGCAGGTAGTGTAAAGTATTGATCCCAAAGCAAGACCTATTACTGCCGCTGTGAGAATGTAAAGCCAGGCTTTAAGTGACATGTTTCTAAGTGGCATGATCGATCCGGGACGGTATTTCACAAGGAAAAACCTGTAAGTCCATGCCATTATCAGGAGAGCTGATGCCCTGTAAAAGGTTATTCCAATGGGGTCAAGGCCGGAAACTTCCATAGCCATTTTAGTCAGCGGAGCTCCTACCGACCAACAAAGGGCCGCTCCTATGGCAAAGATAAAACCCTTCATAAGGTTTGAAAGGCCTATCTCTTTAGGGATCAGTCCATCTTTATCCCGGTCCTCACGGCCTCCTCCGAATCTCAGCAAGAGCAGTCCGGATATCACGATCACAATTCCTGCCACTATCTGCAGGGTTATAGGTTCCCCCAACATAAGCCAGGAGGTCACAACGACAAGAATGGGGTATGAGTTGGAGACAGGCACAGCTAGGCTTATACCTATCTTCCTGATGGCAATGAAGTAAAGAATATCTCCTATCAGATAGCCCAGCAGCACATTCCCCGCAATGTACACGAGAGCTTTCAAAGAGGGGACCGGTGGAATGCTGCCCTTTGTATATATCAGCGCGACAGTTAACGTGAAAAGAAAAAAAGAAATTGAACGTATTGGGTTGACCTCATTTGAAGTGCATTTGGACAGCGCCATGCCCCGCGCCACCATTATCGGTGAAGCGGCCCACATTACAGCAACAACAAAACTGAGCAAAAAACCCCATAAAGGCATGACGGCACCCCTTACCAAATTGGTATATTGTATACACTATTTCCGTTTGAGACAACAAAAATAATACGCAACAGAGCAGAAAGATCAAGGTTCACTAGATATCAATTGCTGCCTGTTTAAAAAAAGAAAAATATTGAAAGGGGAACAAGAATGAAGAGCGACAAAACGATCCGCATCAAATAGATGACTGTCATTTGCCAGAATGTTACGGGGATAGAAGAGTGCCACACATGTATCCCGATCTCAGTAAGGTTTATCAGTCCGACCGTCGCCAGGCATATACAGAGAAATCTTGCTGATTCTGAAAAAAGCATCTGAGCATAAGCAACAGCGAGGTACTGGTCGATAAAGGCAAAGACGGTCGATCCTCCCAGTACCTGTGCTTCAGGCACTCCTATAAGCTCCAGCAGCTGTGACAGAGGGTAGGCAAGGATGTAAAGTATCGGTGTCAGGTCTGCTAATGCAAGAAGCACCGTACCGAAGGTTATCATCAGGGGAATGGTGCCGAACAGAAGAGGTATAGCTATCGAAAGTGTTTCGTGAAAGTACAGTCCTGCATTCATGTGACGCGCTTTGTTTATGCCCCTTAAAAATGCCCAATCAAGGAGTGGGTGTCCATGTCTCATTTCCTGTGAAGATACATCATAAGTTTCAACGCCCCCATGGTACATTTCCGGAATAGATGTAAGTGGCCAGATCCTTGGAAAGATCAGAGCAAGCAGGAACATCGTAAGATATACGGAAAAGACCACCTGAGGGAAGGCATACCTAAAATCAAGAAGTGTAGCTATAGCATATATATTGTAGACCCCGGTAAGCGAAAAGCTTGTCACCATAATAGCCGCTTCCCTGTCATTGTAATATCCGCAGTGGTGCATTTTTGCAGTGATCACCACCGCCATTGAGCTGCTGCCCAGCCATGAAGCGATACAATCGACAGCGGAACGGCCGGGCACTTTAAAAAGAGGCCTCATAACAGGGCTTGCATAGACCGCAACAAACTGGACCAGGCCAAAGTCAAGGAGCATAGGGGCGGCCAGAGCCATAATGAAAGTCAGTACTATCAGTTTAGGGGCGAGATTGAGTACTATTAGCTGTGCGTCCTTTAGCAAGAGCCCGAACATGTCAGGACTTCCCCAGAGCGCTGCCATAACAATGGGAATACTGGAAAACCTTGCGATGAACCAGAAGGGGTTGCAGATAAGATTTTCTCTGAATACCTGATTTTTCATTACCCAGTCAGGGCGAACAGCAGTTGCCGTAACACTGAGCATCATAGTCAGAAAAGAGACTATCAAAACCAGAATACCAAGCTGGTCTTTTAATAAAGCAAGCAAATATTCCTTACAGTGGCCAATAAGAGTATTGACAGCACCGTGCCATTCAAAGGGAAGCAAAAAGGCACAGACACCAAGCGTGGAAGGGATAACAAAGAGAGAAATATTTCTAGGCGTTCGTGGGAATCGCTCCACCTCCTATATTTATTGCAATTATAACAGAATAATCAGACACAATAAATAAATAAAATTCATGTTTACAATAAAAATAAATCATAATTTATTACTATAGTGCAACTCTTTTTAAGCCTGACAAAAAAACAGTCCGGGTTTTCGAACATAAAAAAATGGGGGGAGAACTGTGAGAATCGAGGGATCTTAGCCGCCCAGATAGGCGAGAAGAACTCCTCCTGCAAGCACAGACCCGATCTGGCCGGCGACATTGGCGCCTACCGCGTGCATAAGCAGGTGGTTAGACGGATCAGCCTTCTGACCCATTTTCTGAATAGTTCTTGCTGACATGGGAAATGCAGATATGCCCGCTGCGCCAACCATGGGATTTATCTTCTTGCCTGCGGGAAGGAAAAAGTTAAGGGCTTTTGCAGTAAAAACTCCGCCAGCAGTATCAAGAACAAAAGCAACAAGACCCATTGCAATGATTATCAGGGTACTCGTGTTTACAAATTTCTCGCCGGTCATTGTGGCTGAAATGGAAAAACCCAGAAGGATAGTGACTATGTTTGCCAACTCATTCTGTGCAGCCTGTGAAAGTCGTTCTGTAACTCCGCTTTCTCTGAGCAGGTTTCCAAACATGACAAAGCCGAGCAGTGATACAGATGCCGGAGCTATTATCCCTCCAAGAATGGTTATTGCTATCGGGAAAAATATCTTCGCCCTTTTGGTAACTACCCTCGTTGGTGCAGGCATTCTCATGCGGCGTTCTTTCTCAGTTGTGATAGCCATTATGACAGGGGGCTGGATCATCGGCACCAAAGCCATGTAAGTGTATGCAGCTACAGATATTGGTCCCAGAAGATGAGGCGCAAACCTCGTTGAAACATAGATCGATGTCGGGCCGTCAGCTGCTCCTATTATCCCTATAGAGGCGGCCTCATATACATTGAACCCCAGCAGGAGGGCTATCCCCATCGTCAGAAATATCCCCATCTGAGCTGCAAGCCCGAAAAGGAATACCTTGGGGTTAGCAAGCAGTGGTCCGAAGTCACACATTGCACCGACTGCAATAAGAATAAGCAGAGGAAGTATCTCAGTTGCTATTCCCATCCTGAAGAGCATGGACAGAGCCCCTTCAACGACCTCAGTACCCGCCATCTGATCAAGGGCGGAGGAAAGGGGCAGGTTGACCAGCAGGGTACCAAACCCCATCGGCAAAAGGAGTGTGGGTTCAAAGTTTTTTTCTATTGAAAGATAGAGCAGAAAAGCACCAACAAGCATCATTACCATGTTCTGCCAGGTAACTGCCGCGATCATATTTGAGAAGAGATCCAACAAGAAACACCTCCGAAAATTACATATAGTTCAGGACAAAAGGATTCTATACCTAATCTTGACTTTCGTATCGTTAAAGATACTTATCTGATTCTATCAATATTGTCATGATCGTTCGATCAGGAATCCGCATCTGTGTCCTTGAGGATCTCTTCAAGTGAAACATAATCTATCTTCCCTGTTGAGAGAAGCGGAATATCTTCCATAAACAAAACTTTTTTGGGTATTGCTATTTCTGCTACTCCAAGGTCAGAGAGGGTCTGGCGCAGTTCATCACGCTTCAGGTCGGGCCTTGAAGTTACAAGGGAAAGGGTCTCTCCTCTGGGCCCTCCTTTTATCATTACTACAGCATGCTTTTCTTCAGGCCATGCTTCAGAAAGGACTTCCTCTACGGCAGCCAGGGATATCATCTCTCCGCCGATCTTTGCAAACCTTTTCGCCCTGCCCAGTATCCTGACAAAGCCATCCTCATCTACACTGACAATGTCTCCGGTATCGTACCAGCCATCCTTGGGAGGTTCAATGACACCCGGGTTTGTAGCCCTGAGGTAGCCAAGCATTATGTTAGGGCCTTTGAGCCAGAGCCTTCCGCCCTCATGTACCCCTTCAACCGGCTCTATCCTGTACTGCATTCCCGCCACAAACTGTCCGACGGTCCCGCTCTTGTGGTGAGCATAGTAATTATTTGAAACGACCGGGGATGCCTCTGTAACTCCATACCCCTCGGTGATCCTGATGCTGAACCTTTCGAACCAGAGTTCCTGGGTCGAATGCTTCAGCTTCTCCCCACCCTGCACAAGCATGCGTATCGTAGCGAAGTCATAGTTGTCGGAAGCAGCTTTCGCATACCCCCCAAGGAATGTATCCGTCGCGAAAAGAAAAGTTATACGTTCATCATAGCAAATTGTGGATATCGTCTTGTAATGAAGAGGGGATGGATAGAAATAGACGAAAATCCCCAGCGTAACAGGCATAAAGACCCCGCAAAGCCCGAATGAGTGGAAAATAGGCATTGTGTTCAATATCCTGTCAGACCTGTAGAAGTCCACTCTCGTATACATCTGGGCATGGTTCGTGTGAAGGTTTTTGTAACTTAGGACAACACCCTTGGGAGCTCCCTCCGATCCTGAAGTGAAAAGGATCACTGCCGGTTTGTCTGTCTCTCCCTCTATTACAGGGTTCGATCTTATAAAAATAGTTTTCAGAGCCGCAGATATTTTTTTAAACTTGGTAATTGACGGGGCAAGGTCTTCCAGCCATACGACCCTAAGACCCTCTTCTTCGACTGCGGTTATAAGAGCTTCAAATTTTCCAAGCTCAATAAACTTTCGTGAAGTAACTACCGTCTTTACGCATGCAGTCCTGCAACAGTTCACCAAAGAGCGTCCGCCAAGCGAAAAATTCAGCATTGCCGGTATCTTTCCCATTTTCTGGAGCGAGTACATTGTTACTACCCCTCCTAAGGAGGTCGGCAGAAGCACCCCTATGTTGTCGCCCTCCATGTCTGCGTTTTTCAGCACGTCTTCGATGAGAAGGACTCTCGTAATAAAACCATTGTATGTGATAGGTCTCTGTCCGTGGTCGCAGAAGATCCTGAATTTTCCTCCGTACTGCTTTCTTGCATCCAGGAGCACATCAAAGAAGGGTTTATCCTTTACTCTGGCGGCAAGGGAAGCCTCGTCCATGATCTTTTCAAGGGCCCTGCCGGCAGCTGCAGCCCTTTTGGGACCAGACAGGTCATCAGGAACATCTATTCGTGTTGCCGGAAGGATCGTTATGGTCACTTTTGAAAAAAAACGAAGGCCGGGTTTGTGCTGTATGCGTGAAAAGGGGGTAAGTTCTGTGCCTTTTATGTTTATGGGGAGGATCTTTGCTTTGGTGTGATCAGCTATCATTGCCACTCCCTGCGAAACTTTCATTGGGTTGCCGATGGTCGTAGGCTGAAGTTCGGGAAAGATAACGCACCTTCCGCCGCTTTTTAGCAGATTTAAGAAATATTTCAGTGTTAGGGGTGCATCGGCGTCAAGGATATGCGTCTCTGCGAGGGGCAGAAAGAGACCAATAAATCGCTTCTTGGTAAGCCTTCTCTCAATTGCAAAGGGGACCTTTTCAGGAAGAAAGACCGCCAGGATCAGAGGATCTATGAAGGATACATAGTTTGGGGCTATCAATACACCCTCTCCTGCTTTTTCCCAGTTTTCCCATCCCTTTATCTCTATGCTGAAAAAAAGATTCAGAAAAAATTTAACGACCATAAGCCACATTGACAATTCCCTCATTCCCGAAATAAAGATAATAATTTATTATAACATGGACAACCTCGCTCCAAAACCTGTCCCGTCGAATGCTTTCAACGTTTATCTGGCCTTTTTCTTTATTTGAAAAGGAAAATAATAAGGCCGAGGAAATTATTCTTTCCACGGCCTTATTAGGTTTGTATAGGGTTGTTTCTTAGGGCAAAAATTTAACTAGAACTTCTTGAATATTGAGGGTTTGGCTCCGCATATCGGGCAGGGGCTTGTTGACTCTTTGCCCTTGTGGATATAGCCGCAGATCGGGCAAAGGTAGTAATCCTGTCCTTCAGGCTCATTGCCGAGATTTGCAAGAGCCTCGTCATAAAGGCGGGCATGGACTTTCTCTGCTTCGTTGGCGTAATGGAATATACGTGCCGCTTCGTTGTTTCCTTCAGCCTTTGCATCTTCGATCATCGGCGGGTACATTTCAGTGAACTCGTATGTCTCTCCGTCTTTCGCTGCAACTAAGTTTTCAGCTGTGGTGCCTATTCCGCCCTTTGCCTTGAATTCAGCAAATGCGTGAATGGTTTCCGCTTCGGCTGTTGCACGGAAAAGACGGGCTGCGCTGCTGAATCCCTCTTTTTCTGCCTGGGCTGCAAAGCAGAGATATTTCCTGTTGGCCTGTGATTCTCCGGCAAATGCCGTTGCAAGGTTTTCATTTGTCTTCATTGTTTTTCCTCCCTGTACTATTTATATTGTATTGTTATATTAAATGGTTTAATTTAAAACTATTTTAGTTTAATGCATAAAATAACCTCTGTCAACTAAAATTCAACGCCTTTTCTTGCTGTTGTTCCGTCATTATATGGGTGCTTTACTTCTTTCATTTCTGTTACAAGGTCGGCAAGCTCTATCAGTTCCTTCTTTGCGTCTCTTCCGGTCAGGACAAGTTCCATGCCAAAAGGTTTGTTTTTTACCAGCTCAATTAGCAACTCAAGGGGCAGCAGTCCATATTCAATTGCTACGTTTATCTCATCCAGTATCAGCATATCGCACTTCCCCGAACTCATAACGCGAAGTGCTGTTTCCATGCCTCTTTCAGCCTCGTCGTAGTCCTCGGGCTGTTCTTTTCCCCTATATACGTAGTCAGGCCTTCCCGTCTGGATAATTTTAAGCCCTTCAAGCTTTGATGCTGTTATCAGTTCACCGTATTCCTTCCAACCTTTCATGAACTGTATCATAGTAACGTGTGCCCCATGTCCAAGTGCCCTCACAGCAAGACCCAGAGATGCGGTAGTCTTTCCTTTGCCTTTTCCTGTGTATATGTGGACCAGGCCCTTTTCACCAAACATCAGCTGTTTTGCTCCGCGGCTTTAACCTTTGCCGCTTCTTCCTTTTTCATTCGTTCAATTGCTGCGTCTATGTCATATCCGCCTTTTTTGGCGACAGTATTCTCCGGCTCACCTGCAGATTGAGACTGGGGTTGTTGAACAGCTCCTTTTTCTGATCCGTCAGGAAATTTTGCCTTAGGGTTCAGGCTGAGTATCTCGTTTCTGAGATGCAGAAGTCTCCGCTCATCGGGCGGATGTGAGTTAAAGCCACTGGGTTCGCCCCTTTTTCCATTTTTAGAAAGTTTGAGAAGTGCGCTGTAGAGTCCCACAGGATCTTCTCCCATCTTGTGTGCAAGATGAACAGAATAGTCATCTGCCTCAACTTCCTGTTCCCTGCTCCATCCGGCATAGGCAAGGTTTGCTCCGACTCCGGCTGCTGTCTCGGCAATGCCTCCGCCAAAAAGCTTTCCAAGCAGTGTAGCTGCGACAGAAAGGCCGACTCCCCTTTTTACTGTGTTTTCATAATGATTTAATTTGGCGTGGCCGGCTTCATGAGACAAAACACCATACAATTCGGACTGAGTGTCAAGAAGCTCAAGGAGCCCTGTGGTTACAGTTACGGAACTGCCATTCGTCACCCATGCGTTGGGGACTGTTTCCTGCTTAATACTAAAGGGGAGTTCGGTCAGTTCTGTCGCCTTAGCTACCTTTGACCATACCGCCCTTGCATCCTCAGCACTAAGTCTGGCTTCAGAAAGGCCGGGCATGGACAGTAAGAGTGCCAACGCTGCTATAGAAACTAAAATTATATTTTTCCTGACTACTGTCATCAGCTTCGCCTCCATATTGCATTAATACATTTGCTTACATCCATTTACAATATTGTCATACATTCAGGCTATAGCCGCATCGGTAGTTTATGAACGGTTTTTGATAAAATTTTCTATCAGCTTCCATGAAATGCTGAGTCCCCGAAAAACGTCTGGAATCTCATCCGGCGCAAACCAGGAGGCCTGAGTCACTTCCAGACCATCGACCTCTATCTCACCGCTCTCCCATTCCGCATTAAAGCCAAGCATCAGAGAACGTGGGAAGGGCCAAGGCTGGCTTCCGAAATACTTTATGTTTTTTACCCTGATTTTAGTTTCTTCATACACCTCTCTTCTGACACACTCCTCAAGGCTCTCCCCGGGCTCTACAAACCCTGCCAGAACACTGAATCTCCCGGGCGGGAAATTGGCGCCGTGCCCCATCAGAAGTTTACCGTCCTTTTCAACTGCAACGATTATTGCCGGAGAGATAACGGGGTAATATATCTCACCGCAGCAGGGGCATCTCATTGCCCCCTCAGCTGGGTCGTACGAGGTCTTACTTCCGCAGACTCCGCAATATCTGTTGGCCCTCTGCCAGTCCATCAAGTGAAAAGCTCTGCCCGCCCTGAAAAATTCCTTCTCTTCAAAGGTTGGCCATATCGACCTTCTCTCCAGAAGCACATACTTATCAGGCAGTTCTGAGGCTGGGTCGATCTCTGCCCATATGTCTCCGTCAGGATCTTCCCTGTCCACGTTCCCGCTTGCCTTAAAAAGCGACTCAAGCTCTTTGTCTGATTCAGTATCCGGCAGTTCGGAGCCCCCGTTTTTAAGCATTATCCTGCCGTTACAAAAAATATAATATTTACTCAAGATGTTTCCTCCATATTGTTATTGTCGTTTCCATCAAACTGTTCCATTGTACTAGACGTATGTGCAAAATAACACTATCATAATCGGACATTCAATTTTTTCAGGAGGTCGTAACCAGATGATAGAAAAGCTCGAAAATGTAACAGCTATTGCCAAGGCGAACGTATATTTTGACGGGAAAGTCGTCAGCCACACCATCTACACAGCAGACGGCGATCGCAAGACTCTCGGACTTTTCCTGCCCGGTGACTACGAATTTGGGACAGGCGACGCAGAGATCATGGATATCATCGATGGTGTATGTCAGGTACGCCTCCCCGGGACCACAGAATACATTGAGATCAAAGCCGGAGAGACTTTCAACCTGCCTGGCAACAGCAAGTTTGGATTCCGCTGCTATGTTCCGGTCCAATATGTCTGCTCGTACATCCCGCTCAGCTAATGCTGCGGAATAAAAAATAACTGAATTTTGCCTTTTCTGTAAAAACTGATGATATGCCGATCTTACTCTCAGGCATATCATCAGTTTTTTGTTTATCGGAAAATCGAATTACCGACAATAATTTTCCCCTCTTCAGGAATTGATGACCGGGAGGCCTCTATGCCGATCAAACAGATGCAGATGAAAGCGCAGCAGAAAGATCCGCAATAATATCATCGGAATCTTCAAGACCTACGCTCAGCCTTATCAGCCCTTCCCCGATCCCTGCAGCTTCCCTCTGTTGACGTGTGAGCTGGCTGTGTGTCGTACTTGCAGGATGGATCACTATCGTCCTTGAGTCGCCCAGGTTAGCCATATGCCCTATGAGATCGAGGGCTTCTATGAATTTCTTTCCCGCTTCGATCCCGCCCTTGACAGAGAATGCTATCATTCCGCCGCAGCCGTCTTTTAGATACACCTTTGCCATGTCATTCTGTGGATGGCTTGAAAGTCCCGGATATCTCACCCATTCGACAGAAGGGTGTCCTTCCAGGAACTGCGCGATCGCCAAAGCATTACTGCTGTGCCTCTCCATCCTAAGTGGCAGTGTTCCCAGAGAAAGGTGCAGCAGATAAGCATCAAAAGGAGACTGACATCCCCCAAGGTCGCGGACCATTGCCATGTGGAGCTTAGCGTAAAGTGCCGAGCTTCCGAACTTTTCAGCAAAGACGATATTATGGTAAGCAGGGTCGGGCTTGGCTATCCCGGGAAACTTCTCCGGGTAGGCAGACCAGTCAAAATTGCCTCCGTCTACGATCGCCCCACCGATCACATTCCCGTTGCCTGAGATATATTTCGTTGTAGAATGTATGACCGCGTTTGCACCCCACTCTATTGGCCGGCAAAGTACAGGAGAGGCAAAGGTATTGTCTATTATAAGAGGCACTCCCTGTCGTTTCGCTATCCTGGCAAGGGCTTCAAGAGGCGCAACGTTCATGATCGGATTGCCTATGGTTTCAGTTATTATCCCGCGGGTCTGATCATTTATCGCCTGCTCCACCTGACAGGGATGGTCACTGTCCACAAGTATGGTGTTTATGCCAAACCTGGAAAATACATTCTGGAGAAGCGTAAGCGTCCCGCCGTATATTTTTTTGGATACGACCATGTTGTCACCGCTGGAACATAAAGCTGCTATCAAATGAGTAAAAGCAGACTGGCCCGAAGAAAGAGCGACGCATCCGCTTCCGCCTTCAAGTGAATTAAGGCCTTCTTCAAAGGCTGATACCGTCGGGTTTGAAAGCCTGGAATAAATGTGCCCCTCCTCAGCAAGGCTGAACAGCCTGGCTGCATGCTCTGTGCTTTTAAACTGATATGCGGAGGTTATATAGACCGGCAGCCCCGATGCACCCGTGGCAGGGTCGTTTTTCCAGCCGCTGTGTAGAGCTCTGGTCATCATACCAAAGTTTTTTTTCTTGTCTGACATATATATTCCTCCTTTTATAAGTTACAGGGCCGGATCTTGAACAGACCCAACCCTGTAGAAGCGGCAAAAGACCCGGCACCTGTTCTGAAATTAAGGACCCTTCTGTGTGAACAGACAACACACTGTAATGATATCTTAAAATGTCCTCAAAAATGGATTAAAACAGGCATTCTCTTCCGCTCAGGCCTGAGCAGTATTAGCGGAAATTCTAATCTTCGCATATAATAATGTCAACAAAGAGCAATATTATTTGCGAAAATGGTTATTTCTTACTATACAAGCAAAGAATTTAAGATTATAGTATTGGCCATTCGATGAAAACAATTAACGGGAGGCGTTTTTTATGCAGGAAAAAGTTTGGGTCGTAACTCACATACAGGGGCTTGAAGTGACTGATGCCAACGTTTTCAACAGCGAAGCGGACGCAGCGAACTATGCCCAGGAGATGGCCGCAGTAAATACCGGCAGTTACCAGGTCACAGAATCAGTCCTCAACAGCCGCGAAGCTATCGAGGAAGACTCCGCTCGCTGGGCTGTGCTGCCTGAATTCGGTACAGAATGCATGGAGTGCATTGTTCAGGAAGTGGCAGAAGATGCGGAAGAAGAGTTCGACGAAGCTGCCTGTGCAAAATTCTTTGAAGAAAAGAAGGAAGAACTCCAGAAAAAAGCAGACGAGATGGTCCACGAATATCTCCGTAAAGAGCTTAAGGATTACATCAACAACGAACGTGTCATCTTAGGCTAAAGCACTCAGATCTCAAGGAGGCCGGCTGAAACAGCCGGCCTCCTTTCTATGTACACACAATGACTTTGGTTGTAAAATCATGGATCATTTTGTTCAAAAGGAGAATTTTTTTGGAAATAATGACAGCAATACCCCTCTTCGGAAGTATCGCCAACGCGGCATTTATAATTTGCGGCGCTTTGATAGGACTCGCTGTGAGGAAAAAATTGCCAGGAAAAATGCTGGAGCTGCCGGTACAGGGAATGGCGATATTTGTAATATCACTGGGTCTCTCAATGTCTATAAAGACGGGCCAGCCACTCATAGTTATTGCAAGCATTGCTGCCGGCTCCGTCATAGGGGAGCTGCTTGACATTGAAGGAAGGCTTGAAAGAGGATGTGCAGCCCTGGAGAGCAGGATCGGTGACAACGCAAAAGGTTTTTCAGCAGGGTTTATTGCAGCGAGCCTCATTTACTGTACAGGATCGATGGCTGTTCTGGGCTCTTTTGAAGAGGGACTTGGCGGATACCCGTCGCTGCTTCTCGCAAAGGGACTTATTGACGGGCTTACCTCTATAGCAATAGCAGCTTCGCTTGGTTTCGGTGTGATTTTCGCTTCGGTCCCTGTCTTCCTCTATCAGGGAGCACTCACCCTTGCTGCAGGGTGGATACAGCCCTTCATGTCTGATCCTGCCATTCTTGAAATGAGCGCGACAGGAGGCCTCATGCTTGTCGGGATAGGAATAAATCTTCTGGGTCTTATGAAGATCCGCGTGATGAACATGCTCCCGGGCCTGGTTATAGCAGTCGTCCTTGTACAACTTTTCATCTGACCGCATTCAACTGTTTTTAGTTCTCTAATGACCGGGAACAACTTGTCAACTTAATTATTTTAAACGGTTGACAAAACTGCTGTTTAATTATAGTATCTCCCTCATGAAAACCCGCAGAATAATATACATCTCAATTTTTGCCATACTTACTGCCATAGGTGCCAGGATCGCTGTTCCCCTGCCGTTAGTGCCATTCACGCTGCAGACTATGTTCTGCATGCTGGCCGGGCTTCTTTTGGGGCCAAGGTACGGAGCGGCTTCTCAGGCTTTTTACATGTTTATGGGGCTTATTGGAGTCCCGGTATTCACCGGAGGAGGCGGGCTTTCCTCAATTTTTATGCCCTCTTTCGGATATGTGGTCGGATTTGTCGCATGTGCATGGATAACCGGAACGATCACAAAAAAATTATCCGAATCTGGCAGGATCCCAAGGACGAGGGATTATCTTGCAGCTTCCCTTGCAGGAGTAGCCGGTGTCTACATATTCGGGCTTCTGCACCTTTACCTTATAGTCAATTTCTGGATGCCCGGCAACGGGATGCCTCTCATGAAGGTCCTCTCCATTGGATTTTTCAGCACTATCGCAGGTGATATCATAAAAGCCTTCCTCTCGTCGGTGATAGCAATCAGGATCAGGAAGACGTTGGTATTCAGAGGGATATGATCACCGGCTGTCAGAAGACCGGTCTGTTCTTCCCTTAATAAATTCCTTGATCTTATTAAAGCTGGTTTCGCTTATAACATGTTCAATGCGACATGCATCCATATCAGCGGAGATTTTATCCACACCAAGTATATCCACGAAAAATTCTGAGATTATCCTGTGCCTTTCATAGATAGCACTTGCCATCTCGAGCCCCTTATCTGTAAGCACAAGCTCTCCGTTATGCTCCATTACTATGAGGCCTTTTTTTTCCAGAAGCTTCACGGCCCTGCTGACGCTTGGCTTGGCGTATCCAAGCTCATTTGCGATATCAATGGAACGTACCGTCCCGTTCCTCTCCCTGAGGATCAGTATCGTTTCAAGATAATTTTCCCCCGATTCCTGCATTATCTTTCCACCCCTTTTATTCATACTTTAGCTCGAGCCCCACTCCCACTTCATGAACATTAAACAATGCCCCAAGTCCGATTTTAGCTTTCAGATCGGTACAATGGCAAGGGTGCATCATATGCGGCGCGGTCCTTTTTAGTCCTCTTACTGTATTTTCCATCTGATCATGTCCTGCATCCTGCAAATGGAAGCCGCCTATTACATCAACAATTTTTTCTATTCCTGTAAGTTTTATTGCATAGTCAACCGTATTGCATATCCCTGAATGCGAACAGCCCGTTATAATGACCAGCCCCTCTTTTCCCTCATATGCGAGAGCAGAATCATCCAGGCAGTCATCTTTGATCCACTCGTTGTTGATGAGCGTTTTACCGATGGGTTTCGTCTCCCCTGTTCTTCTTGGGATCTCTCCCAGCCAAAGCAATTTATCTGTAATTCTGACGGGACCTCTGCATTTTGAAACTTTGAAATACTCCCCGATAACATCCTCCCTGAGGATCATCCCGATCTCCAGTCTGCCGCTTCGTTTTCTCTCGAATGCGCCGGGATGCGCTATCATTTCAGGCCGGTCATTTTTCATCGTCCTGTCAAAGTGCTGGACCAGGTGGTTCAATCCCCAGGTATGATCGTTATGTCCATGGGAAAGAACTGTTATATCTGCATTATTAACATCTATGCCCATTATCTGTGCGTTTTTTAAAAACAGATCTGAATAGCCTGTATCGAAGAGTATCCTTCTGCCACCGGTTTCGATCCAGAAACTCAAACCCGGTTCAGCTGTAAAATATCTGTCGATGAGTGTATTATTGTCTACCAGAACCCTTAACTTTAGCAATTCGTCCACCCCTTGATGATTTTACATGATATGGAGGTCTCCTGCCTGTGGAAATGAATACGTCATTTACTCTTATCCTTACAGTGCTTACAGGAACAGTCGCCGGATTTTTGAACGTAACAGCCGGCGGTGGGACAATCCTTACCCTTCCTATCCTGAATTTCATAGGGCTGGATCTGGGCGTTGCAAATGCCACAAACAGGGTATCGATACTCTTTCAAAACCTCTCGGCCATCAGACACTACCATCAAAACGGAAAAATAGACTGGAAGGAAGCGGCAGACTATATATTGCCTGCAATTGCAGGAGCTGTATTTGGGACTCTTTCAGCTGTTTACATGCCGGCGAAAGTCTTCCGTATTATTGCAGCCATTTCAATTTTTTCAATGGGTATTCTTTTGGTCGCAAAACCGAAAATGTGGGATGCACCCCAGGGGGATCCTCTCTCTCCGCCCAAAAGGACAGCCGCACTTTTCCTCGTTGGAATATACGGCGGTTTCCTTCAGGCAGGTGTCGGTTTTCTGCTGATCTGGGCAATTTCTGGCGGCTGCAAAAAAAGCCTCCGGGAGGCCAATGTGCTTAAGATTACTATAGTTGCATTCTATACAATGGCAAGCCTGGCTCTTTTCGCATCATTCGGAATGGTGAACTGGACAGCCGCATTCGCCCTTGCTTTCGGCTCGGTCATCGGAGGCAATGCGGGAGCCAGGTTCAACTTAAGGGCTGATCACCGGTTTATCCGATGGATCCTGACTGCCGTAGTTTTGATCAGCTCGGCCAAAATGATGATGGACGCCTTCCGTTGATATGTGGAGGGATTTCTTTCGAAGCAAAAGATCCGGGGTCGGAGAATACTTAAAGTGGCTTCGCAGGCAGGACGGGGATATAGGCTTATTTCACAGCATAAAACCAAAAGAGGCTAGCTACGGATCTTTTGGGAGCCTTGATCCCGAGATCATTAATTCACTGAAAAACAAAGGTATTGAAAGGCTTTACTCGCACCAAAGCATGGCTTATTCACTGGCTTCGGCAGGAAAGGACATTGTTGTGGTAACTCCGACCGCCTCCGGTAAAACTCTTTGCTATGATCTGCCGGTACTGAACTCCATAGTCAAAGATCCATGCGGAAGAGCTATGTATCTTTTCCCGACCAAAGCCCTGGCACAGGATCAGCTCGCTGAGATAAATGAATTAAGCCGGTCTCTCAAGGGACAGATAAAGTCTTTCACCTATGACGGAGATACCCCGCGATCAAAAAGAAAAGAGATAAAAACAGGGGCAAGTATCGTTATCACAAATCCGGACATGCTAAACACAGCCATACTTCCACATCACACAAGCTGGGCTGGTTATTTCAGAAACCTTAATTTCATCGTTGTCGATGAACTTCATACATACAGGGGAGTACTGGGTTCACACCTCGCCAACATTTTTGTCCGGCTGCTTCGGATCTGCAGGCATTACGGCTCTGACCCTGTCTTTATTTGCTGTTCCGCCACTATTGCAAATCCACGGGAACACGCTGAACTTCTGACTGGAAAACCTGCTGTACTGATCAACGAAAACGGAGCACCCTCAGCAGAAAAGAAACTTGTGATCTACAACCCCCGGATGATAAACAGACAAAGGGGGATAAGGAGATCTTCACTTTATGAGGCAGGCAGACTGGCGCATAAAGCTCTCTCATTCGGCATCAGTTCGATACTCTTCACCGGGTCGAGAACAAATGTGGAACTGCTTCTTAAAAGTCTGAAACAACAGCTTTTGAAAGATGGGAAAGATCCGGGTTCGGTAAGAGGCTATCGCTCTGGATACCTGCCGGCAGAAAGGCGGGAGACTGAAAAAAACCTGAGAAACGGAAAGCTCAAAGCAGTGGTGAGCACAAATGCCCTCGAACTGGGAATAGACATCGGTTCTCTTGACCTTGCTTTGATACACGGCTTTCCGGGAAGCATTGCATCTGTCTGGCAGCAGGTAGGAAGGGCGGGCAGAAGGAACAGTATTTCTGCGGCCGTGATCATTCCATCCGGTCTGTCCATCGACCAGTTTCTTGCAGGAAACCCCGGCTGGCTGCTTGGGGCCTCTCCCGAAACTGCGAGGATAGACCCGCTCAACCCATATATAATGCTTGAACATATCAAATGCGCAGTATTCGAGCTGCCCTTCAGGGCGAATGAAACTTTTGGGGGACAAAATATTACCGATATCCTCGAATTTTTATCCGCTCACGGGATGCTTGGTGCCTTCGGAAACTCAGATACACGGACATATTCGTGGAACTCGGATAATTATCCCGCAGCTTCCTTTTCGATCAGGAGCGCTTCCGGAGAGAAATATGATATTTACGACGTCACTTCTAAGCAAAAGCCCATGCTGATAGGAACTATGGACAAACATTCAGCGTCTGCACTGATTTTTCCGGGAGCTGTATATTTCCACAACGGAGAGAGCTATTCAGTCAGGGAGATCGACTCTGAAAACAAACGATGTTTTGTTGAAAGATCCCTTTCCCAAACTTTCACAGAAGCAAAGGTCCACGTCAGGACAAATATAGTGAGATGTGAAGAAGGCAGGGGGCTTTTTGCGTGGGGAGAAACGAAAGTCTCTGCTTCAGCAGGAATGTACAAGGTCATCGACATCAGCACCCGTAAGACAGTGGGTCACGGAACGGTCGATCTCCCCGAAGACAGGATAGATACGACGTCTCTATGGATAACCATGCCTGAAAAGGCTCGATCAAGGCCGGGACTGCTGCCTGCTATGAATGGCCTGGCCAACCTGCTCAAAAATCTGGCTCCGCTTTTCCTCATGTGCGACAGCAGCGATATTTATGTCAGCACCGCGTTGAGCGAGCCCACTCTTAAGCAGCCTGCCCTCTTTCTCTCAGATGCCATTCCCGGAGGGGTCGGCCTTGCGGAAGGGGCCTATGATTCCATCAGATCGATCTTAATGGCCTGCAGGGAGCAGCTTGATTCATGCAGGTGCAGCGACGGCTGCCCCTCATGCATCGGGACAGTAAACAGCGGAATAAAAGCAAAAGACCTGACCGGGAAGCTGCTTGACGATATCCTCTGCCATTAAAACGAAAAAAAGGCCCCTGCTGCCAATATCAATGCAAATATCGAGACCCCGATATCTGCAGTTCTGAATGGGTAGCTCTTGTAGCCGCTCTCCCTTTTTCTGCAGTTGAATCCGCGAAGCTCAGCTGAGATCGCTGCACCTTCTATCTTCCTTACTGAAGTTATAAGCAGAGGTACACATAGCGGAAAGATCAGACCGATCTTTTTGAATATGTTTTTTGTGTCAAAAGCAACTCCCCTGGCCGTCTGTGCCTCCATTATCCCTGCCATCTCAGCAGTGAAAACAGGGATGAACCTTATGGCTGTAGTCAATGAAAAGGCGTATTTGTAAGGTATGCCGACTCTTCCCACAAGAACATTCGAAAGGTCATTCATCTTTGTAATAGAAAGCATCAACGCAAGAGGAAGCGTGGCGCCTATCAGCCGGAGAGCCATCATCAGCGAAAACATAAACCCCTTATCGGTGACATATACGTTGAAGGGCAGGGAAAGAAGGATCGTGCCCTCTCTGATAAAAAACACCTGTATGAAAAAAAGAAATGCGCAAAATTTTATCAGGGTCCTCAGCATTGCAAGAGCCCTTGAAGATATTCCGGCAACTGATGCCATGCCGAGGTTCAGCAGAATTATCATAAGGCAGAATATGGGACTTCCTGTCGCAAAACATGAGACGCAGAGCATCAACGATAAAAATATCTTAGCGAGGGGGTTCAGCCTGTGAAGAAAAGAATCCCCGGGCGAATAGTCAAGGAAGCCGCCCATCACTCTGCACCTTCTCTCTTTTTCTTTACAGCCGACACCATGTCATCAACAGTAACGACATTTTCATAACCCGCTCCAAGCCTGACAGCAAGTTCAGTTATCTGTGGCGGTAAAAGTGAAGCGCTTGCCAGAAGCGGCCCGTCCCTGAGGATATCCTTCGTGCTGCCGTGTGCAAGCAGCTCTCCGTCATTCAGTACCATTACCTCCCTGGCAAAATCCTGTACTATTTCCATGTCATGGGAGACCATAAGCACTGTCGCTCCTTTTCTGTTTATCCCGCTTATGCATTCCATGATGTGCATGCATTCCCTGTAGTCGAGGCCTGTAGTCGGCTCATCCAAAAGCAGCAGTTCAGGTTCTGTCGCCAATATCGAGGCCAGGACAAGCCTTTGCCGCTCCCCTCTGCTCATGCTGAAAGGATCTCTCTCCCCGTCGAGGGAAAATTCTTCAAGAGTCCTCTCACATCTCATCTCTATCTCCGCTCTGTCTTCCATCACACATTCCAGGCTGAATCGTATCTCATCGCAAACCCTGTTTTTGCATATCTGCCTGTCGGGGTTCTGAAAGAGAAAACCTGTAAATTTTGCGATCCGGCTCGTCCTGACCAAAGCTGTATCAAAACCTCCGACATTAACAGCGCCGCTGGAGGGTTTCAGCAGTCCGTTGCAAAGTCTGGCAAGAGTGGACTTTCCCGCGCCGTTGGCTCCGATAAGCGCGGTGAAATCCCCTTTTTTAAGCTCAAAAGAGACACCGTTGATAATATTTATTTTGTTGGTTGAGTAGTGAACATTATCAAAGCGTATCATAACGTTATGCTCCTTACCATCTTTTCCGCCTCAGGGATATTTACCGGTACCGGTCCCATATATAGATTTTCGTCTTTGAGCCTGTCTGCAAGCGTTACGACCCTTGGACAGTTTACGCCGGCACTTTCCATCTGCCTGCTGCTTTTAAGCACATCAGCGACCGGCCCCTCCAGGATGATCTTTCCCCTGTCCATCACTGCCAGGCTTCTGGCAAATTCGCAAAGAAGCATTATTTTCTGCTCCACCACAATGATGGTGATCCCGTGTTTTTCGTTCAGATCCCTCAGCAGACGGAATATCTGGCGGCTGCTCTGAGGATCCAGCTCTCCTGTCGGTTCATCCAGTACAAGTACATCCGGCATGAGAGCTATGATCGCAGATATCGCCACTTTCTGCTTCTGTCCGCCGCTAAGGGTAGCTATATTCCTCTCCCTGAGATTTCTGATGCCGGTTTTATCCAGGGCATCTGTCAGCCGTTTTTCTATCTCACCACGCGGGACCGAGAAATTTTCAAGTCCGAAGAGTATCTCATCCTCGACAACAGAGGATACCATCTGGCTCTCGAAATCCTGTCGGACGCTGCCGACAGTTCCTGCAAGCTGTTCAGGCTTATTGTCGACTGTGTCAGAACCGTTGACTTTGACCGAGCCGTAATAATCCCCGTGAAAATGATGGGGGATGATGCCGTTGATCGCATGGAGCAACGTCGTCTTGCCTGCTCCGCTGCTCCCTATGACACCCAGGAAATCGCCCCTGCGTACCGTGATATCAATATTTTTAAGGGCTTCTTCCCTGCCCCCCTCATATTTAAAGGAGAGTCCGCTGATCCTGATCATTTTGTCTGATCAGTTTCTTTTCAGCGCAAGCTTCAATGGTACATAGAGGATCTGTACTATCACTGAATTGATCGCAGCAGTTCCAAATATGATGCCCAGGAATATAGCCAGCGGCACCGGCTTGACATCGGCTCCTGCGTAGAAGATGAGGTACATTACCGCTATGAAGGTAAAACCGCTTGCCAGTGTACTGATAAAGGTGCTGATGACGGGAATGGGAGAGAATTTGCCTTGTTTGAACGGTATGTACATAAATGCCGCCATGACGAGGGCTCCGACAAGCTCGCTTACAAAATTAATATACGGAGTTCCCGGGAAAAACTGGCAGATCGCTCCTGCAAGAAGCCCGATCACTGCGGCTTCTTTGAATCTCGGCCTTATGATAAGTATTGAAAGGCAGTACATCGCGATAATAAAATTTGGTTTCATGCCCATCGAAAACATGGAACCTACAAAAAATTTGAGGACTGCACCCGCTGCAAGCAGCACTCCCACTAGAAGCACATCTGATATTGAAAGGCCCTCTCTCTTCTCAACTGCTACAACTCTCTGCTCTCTTACTGCTGCTCTCTGCTCCATAATTACCAACCCTTTCTCGTCTTGTCTGTTCTCTCGTCTTGTCTCATTTTTCCTGTAACACTTTTGTCCTTGTATATAAAAAATCTGCCCTTTGAAAATTCAAAGGACAGATATATTTCATCTGCGGTACCACCTTAGTTGATCCGAACCGGATCCTCTCTAACGGATGTGCAGTCACACACCCTGCCGTTTACGCCGGCATACGTCTCGGATACTCAGCTTTCGCCTTTGGCCTTGCCCTCTGTGGTCCATTTGCCGATCTGCTTTTCCGCAGGGTTCTCATCATCCCCCGCTCTCTGTAGGCGCATGAAACGGTTTGATCTCCACTTCATCGGTTTGAATATTCATATTATTGGGTTGCAAATTACCATTAAAATATTTAATTGTCAATACCTGTATCTGTCATTTTTACGTTTTTAAAATAAAAACTAACAAATCATATTTCTTGATAAACAATGCTTCACATCACGCTTTTCTCTGTTATTATTTATGGACGAATAAGGGAAGTGATAACTTGAATAAGCTGTTGATCGGAGACAATTTGATCAGGGGTGTCGATGACAGCCTGAAGATCATGAAATATAAAGTTATTGCCATCACGGGGGGCGGCGGAAAAACCTCCCTTATGTTTGCGCTGGGGCGATATACTGCAAAAGATGCTTTCACACTGCTGACTACTACGACAAAGATATTTCCTCCCCAAAAGGATGAATCTCCTTTTGAGATAATTGCAGGAACGGATGACCTTATCAAAGAACTGCAAAAGGCCGGACAGATGCCTTCCATGATAACTGCCGCGAAAGAGAGAAGCGGAGAAAAGCTTTCCGGTTATACAACTGAAGATATAGCAGAGATAGTTTCAAAAATCAACATCGGAAGAACGATCATCGAAGCAGACGGTTCCAGGGGACTTTCGCTGAAGGCCTATGAAGAGTGGGAACCTCCTGTGCCGGCAATTACGGATTGCCATTTTATTATTATGGGCGCTGACATCTTCACAGAACCTGTCTCAGCCGCAAATGTATTCCGGTTTGACATTCTTAAAAATAAATTTTCCATGCAGGCCGGAGAATACCTTTCGTTCGCCAATTGTGCCGCTACACTCTCAAACAGGGATGAGTACCTGAAAAACTCTCCCGAAAGTGCCCTCAGGATCCTTTTTATCAATAAATGCGATCTGCTGACTGATGCCATGCTGGCTGAGATCTCAGAAAAATTCCCGCCTCTTTTGAAAGGGTACGATCACATGATCATGGGATCGATACAAATGGATAAATTATTCGAGATCAGGGATCTTAAAAGATGAACTCGATACTTTTAGCTGCCGGCCTGTCAAAAAGGATGGGAGTCCAGAAGCTGTTGCTGCCGTTCGGTGAGACCACTGTAATTGAGACTGTGATAGAAAATATGAATGGGGGCGGTCTGTCTCCCATAATCGCAGTATTCTCCCGGGAGGTGGCTGATGCGGTACAGGAAAGGCCTGAATGGCTCCGCATAGGCATAAATAATGCTCCGGAGAGAGGACAGTCAAGTTCCCTGGCCATTGCCTTGGATATGCTGCCGGATAATGAGGATTTCTGCATTATGCTGGGAGATCTGCCCTTCGTAGGCAGTGAGGAGATCAAAAGGCTTTGTGAATGTTTTTCTTCTATACCCCCCGGCAAAACTGTTTTTACCCCCTGCAGGAACGGAGTTTTCGGCCACCCCATGTTTTATCGCTCTCTCTGGAAAAACAGGTTCAGGACTGCACAGGGAGACGCGGGAGGAAGAAACATACTGATGGACCATAAAGACGAGATATCCGTATCTGAAGCGCCTGACTGCCATTTCCGCGACCTGGACACCCCTGACGATTACAAAAATTTAGTAAAGAAAAACTGATTTGTATCTGGATTTTTATCAAAAATCATCATATAATATTCAGGAAGGTTTTTTGCAACCGATTGCAGAGGTTTCTCTCTGCTAAATTCCCTGGAGGTGTATCATGGCAAAAAAACAATTAGTCTACGGTATCGACGATCGCCCGCCGACACCAATACTTATTCTTGCCGGCGCTCAGCATGTACTTACACTGTTCGGAGCAACGACGCTCGTGCCGCTGATCTTCGGACCGGCTATGGGGATGACTACCCAGCAGATCGGCGCTTTTATAGGATGTGTTTATTTTTCAATGGGTATCGCGACTCTGATCCAGACCCACCCCAAACTTGGATCCGGTCTTCCTATAGTACAGGGCTCAAGCTTTAGCTTCATCCCCCCAATAATGACTATCATAGGAGCATACAAGGCACTGGGACCGGATGTGGTTATGCAGTACATCGGAGGGTCTCTCCTGATAGGTGGTCTCGTGCTTTCCCTCCTCGGATACAGCAAACTGATCGGACACGTCAGAAAATTCATCACGCCCGTAGTTATCGGTCCGACCATCATGGCGATAGGATTCACTCTGGCACCTGTTGCGATCCAGTTCAACGCAGCAAACTACTGGCCGATATCACTTCTTGTTGTTGCTCTGGTTTTCTTTTTCAGCCTCTGCAGCAAGAACAAATACTGCAATATTTTTGCGGTCCTCGGCTCAATAACAATTGCCTACCTTATATGCCTTGCACTCTCTTTGTCAGGAATATTCCAGGAAGGACACGCTGCTTACGTCAACCTCAGCAACGTAGCAGCAGCACCCTGGATCCGCTATAAACTCTTCATGCCGTGGGGAGTCCCAAAATTCTCAGGGCTGGCGATCGGAGCTATCTCCGCAGGATTTTTCTGCGTAATGATCGAGTCGATCGGGGACTACCACAACTGTTCATATGCCGCAGGGATAGATGACCCGACTCCCGAACAGATAAACAAAGGCATCGGCGCAGAGGGCATAGGATGTGCCCTCTCAGGGGTGCTTGGTTCGGTAGGCACGACCTCCTACACCGAAAACATAGGCCTCATAGGCCTCACCGGAGTGGCAAGCAGGCACGTGGTAAGGGCAGGCGCAGTGATACTGATAATCCTTTCGCTGGTCGGCAAGCTCGGCGCGCTGATCGCCACAATGCCCTCACCTGTTATAGGAGGAGCATACATAACCCTCTTCGGCACCATAGGAGCGCTTGGTATCCAGAACCTAATGAGAGCAGATATGGGAAGCCAGAGAAACGTACTCATCGTGGGTTTCTCCTTCCTCATGGCACTGGGACTTCCCGGCTGGGTCGAACCCAATCAGGCTCTTTTTGCCGGAGCCCTTGGGAACACTTTCGGAGGAATGATATGGGCCATTATGAAGACCCCGATGGCTGTCGCCGGAATCCTTGCGGCAATTTGCGACAATGTGATCCCCGGTACTGACGAAGAGCGCGGGATAAAAAACAACAAGTAAAAAAGCAGATAAATACATGTAATTGATTCGGGACCCTCCGATACTCCGGGGGTCCCGAATATTATTCTTTGTTATTTAATTTATTCTCCCTTTAAACTATAATTGTCTATCGGGTGCCTTATCTTAAAAAGCAGATCAGGAAAATATAAAAATTATTTATTAGATAAATCGCATTATTTTAAGACTGCATTCAATTTAAACAGGAAGGTGCTGCGGCCTTAATGGAATTTTCACAGAAAAAAAAGAGGTTCATTGTCATTGGAATAGCCATTCTTATCCTAACGGTATATTTCGTTCCGCTGGGATGGCACGGACTCCTTGAACCGGATGAAGGAAGATACTCCGAGATCCCCAGGGAAATGGTCGAATCGGGGGATTTTGTAACTCCCAGGCTGAATTACGTTAAATATTTTGAAAAACCCGTACTGCTCTATTGGATGAATGCCGCAAGTTTTATGGCTTTTGGCGAGAATGAGTTTGCAGCCCGCTTTCCGACTGCTCTCAGCGGAGTTCTGGGAGCGCTTGTAACTGCCCTTCTCTGTTCTGCAGTCTTTGGAAGAAGGGCCGGTGCAATAGCAGGTGCAGTGACCGCACTCTCCCTTTTATATTTTGCCATCGGGACTATAACACTTACCGACATGCCGCTGTCCCTCTTTTTAACTGCGGCGCTTTCTGCCTTTTATTATGGACACATCAAAAACGACAGACGGTGGTTCCTCGCCTTTTACGCATCAGTGGCACTGGGATTGCTTGCAAAAGGCCTGATAGCAATAGTCCTGCCGGGCGGAATAATTTTCTGGTATATAATTTTCACAAAAAAATGGCGCCTGATCCTTGATGCACTTTACCTGCCAGGAATAGCGCTCTTTTTCCTGATAGCATTCCCATGGTTTTATATGGTCAGCAGAGAGAACCCGGATTTCCTGTATTTCTTCTTTGTCAGGGAACATTTCCTGCGCTACGCCACAAAGATACACAGCCGCTATGAGCCTTTCTGGTTTTTCATCCCGATGATCCCGGTCGGACTCTTGCCGTGGACCGGCTTTTTCTTCTCCCTTTTCAGTAAAGAAAGCATTTTGAGGTCGCCTGCGGACAAGGACAAGAAGGATGCCAATATCTATCTGCTCTCATGGTTCACGGTCATCTTTGTATTCTTCTCCCTTTCAAGTTCGAAGCTTATCCCCTACATAGTTCCCTGCTTCCCTCCCCTTGCTATACTTATAGCATCTGATATAGACAGGATGATAGAACGCGGAAAATGGCACGGAAAAGCTCTCGCCTCATCCATAGTTTTTGGCGTACTCTTTTCTGCAGCTCTGATAGTCTATTCGTTTGTCGGAGGAAGGGTGGATCCATACGAAGCACTTCCGGTCGCTCTTGCTATTTCTGCAGGCCTGCTCGCTGGACCGGTAATTGCACTCTTTATGACAAGAAATGGAGACCGGACTTCCTACGAAAAGGCCGCGGCGGCACTCTGCATATCTGCTCTGGTATACATAGGAGCACACTACGGAATATACGAAATGATGGGACGTTCCCGCTCCACCAAAGGCATCTCTGAAGTGATAATGAAAGAGAAACTCCCTGACGAGACCATTGCAGTTTACGGAGAGATCCTACAGGGTATACCCTTTTATACAAAACAACGTGTTATGCTGATAGACAGTCTGGGCGAGCTTGAGTTCGGAGCAGGGAAACCTGAAGGCCGGGGATGGTTCCCCACCGCAGAAGAGTTCCTGCCTGAATGGAAGTCGAAAGACCGCGAATTTGTCCTTGTAATAGAAAAAGAAAGGCTCCATGGCCTTTTTGAAGACGGGAAGACCTATGGAACAAAAACGATCGAACATGACGACTATCTTATACTTTTCAACAGGAGGCCCTAAAAATGAGAGATGATTTCCTCCCTTTTGCAAAACCATCGATAGCGGAAGATGCGATAAAAGAGGTTGTTGAGTCCATACGTTCAGGCTGGCTGGCAATGGGACCCAAAACTATCCGTTTTGAAGAGAACTTTTCAAAATACACCGGCGCTTCATGGTCACTCTCGGTAAATTCTGCCACAGCAGGGCTTCACACTGTTCTGCTTGCCCTTGGCATAGGTCCCGGTGACGAGGTCATAACAACACCGATGACGTTCGCGGCTACCGTGAACACGATAATGTTCGTCGGAGCAAAACCTGTACTTGCTGACATCGACAGGAACACACTCAACATCGACCCCGACAATATTGAAAAGGCCGTCACTAAAAATACAAAAGCGGTAATACCTGTACATTTCGCCGGGATGCCGTGCGACATGGACAGGATAGAAGCAATAGCAGAGAAATATGATCTGGCAGTGATCGAAGATGCCGCACATGCACTGGGGGCATCCTACAAAGGCAGAATGATAGGTGCAGACAGGGGAAAACGCAGGGCTTCAGTATTCAGCTTTCACCCCACAAAAAACATAACTACGGGCGAAGGCGGCATGATATGCACCGGAGACGAAGAAATGGCTGAAAAAGCAGCCGTCCTGAGGCAAAACGGAATGTCAAAGGGAGCCTGGAACAGATATGCAGCAAAGGGAAGTGCCAACTACGACATATTCTTCCCGGGCCTGAAATATACGATGATGGACATCCAGGCCGCGATAGGAGATTCACAGCTGAGAGAACTCGCGTCATTCAACGCAAGAAGAAAAGAGATCGTATCTTTCTATATGGAAGAACTTCCAAAAGCCAAAGGACTGATCCTTCCAAAGCCTGCACCATGGGAGCATGAACACAGCTGGCACATTTTCACTCCCTTCATTGATATCGACAGCCTGGGGATGTCCAGGGACGATTTCATGTCGGAAATGAAAAAGAGAAATATAGGAACCGCCCTCCACTATCAGGCAATACATCTTTTCACCTGCTACAAGGAAGCGACGGGACTGGACAGAGGAAGCCTGCCTGAGGCCGAGTACGTCTCCGACAGGATAGTTTCGCTGCCACTCTTCCCTGCAATGACAGACAAAGACGCGAGGGACGTTGTCGAGGCCATTTTCGAAGTCTGCGGAAAGAAGAGCTGATATATGAAACCTGAGATATCAATTGTAATACCTGCCTATAACGAAGAAGAATCGCTCCACCCGCTCTTCGAGAGCCTCTACCCTGTCATGACGGACATGGGCAGGCCCTTTGAAATTATTTTCATAAACGACGGGAGCAAGGATTCAACGCTTGGAATACTGTACGACCTATATGTTTCACATCCCGAAGTCAGAGTGATAGACCTCAACGGAAACTTCGGCCAGCACATGGCGATAATGGCAGGATTCGAGCATGTGCGGGGAGACATTGTTATAACCCTCGACGCAGACCTGCAGAATCCACCCGAAGAGATCCCAAATATAGTGGCTAAAATGGACGAAGGACACGATCTGGTAGGGACATACAGAAAGGGAAGACAGGATCCTCTCTTCAGAAAAGTTGCATCAAAAATGGTCAACAGGATCACCAACAGGATCGCAAGGCTGAACATCAGAGACTATGGCTGCATGCTGAGAGGGTACAGCAAAAGGATAGTCGAGATAATCAATATCAGCAGGGAATCTACCACCTTCATCCCCGCCCTGGGACAGAAATTCGCTGCCAACCCGATAGAGATACCTGTGGCTCACAGAGAGCGTGAGATGGGTACGTCCAAGTACGGACTCTTCCAACTGATAAGGCTCAATTTTGACCTGATGACGAGCTTCTCGATAGTCCCGCTACAGTTCGTTACGATGGCAGGAATGCTGATCTCCCTGCTCTCTTCACTTCTGGTCCTCTACATGCTTCTCAGGCGTCTATTCATCGGACCTGAGGCCGAAGGGCTCTTCACGCTGATGGCGATACAGTTCATGCTTACCGGTATCACGCTCTTCAGCCTTGGCATCACAGGAGAGTATGTCGGCAGGATCTACCGGGAAGTTAGCCGGAGACCCAGGTACTCTGTCAGGAAGATATTTGAGCATGAAGCCGGAGAATAAGAGCAGGCCCAGGATAGCGGTATTTGCATACAGCGAGGTCGGAAGTGCCTGTCTTGATGACCTTATAAAAGAGGGTGCGAATGTCGTTGTTGTGTATACTCACGAGGATGATCCCGACGAAGAAATATGGTTCCGCTCGGTAAAAGAGACGGCCCTCAATAATTCCATAGAAGTCCGAACTCCTTCAAAGATCGACAGCATGGAGACAGATCATTTGAGACAGATAGGGCCTGAACTGATCTTTTCATTCTACTACAGAGCGATGATACCAAAAGAGGTGCTGGATATACCCAGGCTTGGGGCTTACAATATCCACGGCGCACTCCTCCCTAAATACAGGGGGCGCGCCTGCGTGAACTGGGCAGTGATAAACGGAGAAAAAGAAACCGGGGCTACCCTACACGTAATGACGGAGTTTGCCGACAGAGGAGACATAATAGCGCAAAAGTCTGTCCCGATAAATTTTGAGGACACCGCTCATGATGTTTTTCTGAAGGTTACAGAAGCCTCACGGGAAATATTGCTCTCCTCACTTCACTCACTTGAAAAAGGGATTGCAAAAAGATACCCTCAGGATGAGTCTAAGGCGACAAAATTCGGAAGACGCAGGCCTGAAGACGGAGAAATTGACTGGAACAGATCTGCCGATGAAATATATAACTTTGTAAGAGCGCTTACACATCCTTTCCCGGGTGCATTTACGCACTGGGAAGGCAAAAAGTTTTTTATATGGAAAGCTCTCCCGGTCGAAGGAACATATGAGCCGGGCAAAATGAGGTCAGAATCGCCAATGCTTGTAGGGACCGGAAACGGACTCCTGAGGATCCTGAAGATCCAGCCTGAAGGCGAACCTGAAAGGGATGTATAAAAATATGAAGAAAATACTTATTACCGGCGTTAACGGCTTTATAGGCACTCACCTGATGGAAGCCCTTTGCAAAGACAGCAGGTGGACAGTCCAGGGTTTTGACCTCAGGTCTGACAACCTGGGACCTTTCATGGATCATCCAAATTTCAAATTCACAGCAGGAGACATCTTCAAAGACGGAAAATGGCTCGAAGAGCAGGTGGAATCATCAGATATAGTATTGCCGCTGGCCGGCATTGCAAAACCTGCCTATTATCTGCAGAAACCGATCTGGACATTTGAACTTGATTTCGAGCAGAACCTGAAAATGGTAAGGCTCTGTTCAAAATATAAAAAAAGAATAATTTTCCCCTCCACTTCAGAAGTCTACGGCATGAGCGGGGACAGCAGCCTTAAAGAGGACGAAAGTCCCCTTATCACTGGTCCGATAAACAAAATGAGATGGATATACAGCTGCAGCAAGCAGATGATGGACAGGCTCATATTCGCATACGGGCAGGAGGAAGGGCTCAGTTTCAGCCTGTTCAGGCCTTTCAACTGGGTCGGCCCCAGGCTTGATACTTTCAGGGACGCAAGTGAAAACAAGGCCCGTTCGGTAACGCAGATGATATATAACGTCCTGAACAGCGGAAAGATCTCCCTTGTCAACGGCGGCGAGCAGAGAAGGAGCTTCACCTGGGTAGGCGACGGGATAGAAGGGCTTGCCGCAATAATAGAGAATAAGGACAACAAGGCAGAGGGGCAGATATTCAACATTGGCAACCCCGGCAACAATTACTCCATCAGGGAGCTTGCCGAGATGCTTATCGACGAGATGAAAAATTTCCCGGTCTACCGTGAAAAGGCCGAAAAGGCAGAGCTTGAGATCATATCAGCGGATGCCTATTACGGAAAGACATATGACGACATGCAGAACCGACTGCCATCAGTGGAAAAAATGGAGACTCTCCTTGGATGGAAACCGCGGACCGGAATGCGTGACCTTCTGAACAGAACGATCAGCTGGTACGCGGACGGAGAAAACCTGGATTGAAAAAGCTTGCGATCAAAGTCGACATCGATACATTGAGGGGATACCGTGAAGGTGTTCCGCAAATGCTTGACCTTTTTAAAAAACATGGGATAAAGGCATCGATATTTTTCTCATTTGGACCGGATAATTCGGGAAAAGCGATCAGAAGGATATTCCGAAAGGGCTTTATCTCCAAAATGATGAGGACAAAAGCTCCTTCGACCTACGGCATCAAAACTCTGATGTACGGAACGCTTCTTCCTGCACCGATGATAGTCCCTTCTGCACCCGATATCTTTGCCCGTGCTTCCGATGAAGGGCATGACTGCGGTGTGCACGCCTGGGATCACGTCTATGTACAGGATGAGCTCCCGGGAATAACAAAAGATGAGTTCCTCTCGCTCTTTGAAAGGTCCGCAGAAATGTTTGAAAAGCTCTCGGGCAGTAAGCCTCTCTCCTGTGCAGCCCCGGGATGGCAGATATCGCCTGTCAGCCTTGAGGTCCAGGAAGAAGCAGGACTTAAATACTGCAGTGACACGAGGGGGCACTCTCCCTTCATACCTGTATTCAGGGGGAGGACATATTCACCTGTACAGATCCCCACTACACTTCCTACTATGGACGAGATAATGGGACTTCCGGGTATAGACGACGATTCCATAGGTGATGTGTGGCTGAAAGGCATGGACAAAGAGTGGAATGTCCTCACAGTTCACGCTGAGATGGAAGGGCTTTCAAAGATAAGTGTCTTTGAGAAATTCATTCTCAAAGCAAAGGAAAACGGGGCTCTATTCCATACTTTGGCGGACTACGCAAGAGACTCGGCCCCCAAGGAAGAAAACATCAGGATAGGCACGATGACCGGACGGGCGGGCACTCTCGCACTACAGGAGGAGAAATAAATATGGACAGGATAAGCCTTTTGCTCCTTATCGCCTCAGCAATGACAAATGCTCTGGGCAGTACTGTCATGAAGCATGCTTACGGAGGCGACTCATCGATAGTCTCTTCCGGACTTATAACAGGCATACTCAAGATCCTTCTCAACCCCTGGATAATCATCGGGCTAGGGATGTTCGGTATCTCGTTCTTTTTTATGGCAGCGGCGCTCTCGAGGACGGACCTTACTCTTGCATACCCAATGATGTCCGGACTTGTTTATATCATCCTGCTGTTCGTCGGGTTCTTCATTTTTAAAGAAAAAATCACAGTGCTGAGGATAATGGGCATCGGAGCTATCCTCCTGGGTATTACGATGCTTACGATAAAAAGCTGAGGGGGATCTTTTGATATGAGGATCTGTTTTGTAGGCACCGGCTATGTGGGTCTCGTAACGGGGACCTGCTTTGCTGAAAAGGGAAATGATGTCTGCTGCGTTGACATCGACAAAAAAAGGATCGAAGAGCTTAAGCGGGGGATAATACCCATATACGAACCCGGACTTGAAGATCTCGTGAAGAAAAACATGAATGAAGGCAGACTGACCTTTTCAACAGACATCAAAGAAGGGCTTGAAAACGCCCAGCTCTGTTTCATTGCTGTAGGGACCCCTCCATCGAGCGACGGAAGCGCGGACCTTGCACAGGTACTCAACGCACTGGACAGCATAGGCTCGTGCATTGACCACTCATGCTTCATAGTGGTCAAGTCAACAGTGCCGGTAGGCACAGGCACACTTCTCTGGAAGCGCATCAGGGCCCACATGCACGAGAGGGGACTTGAGAAGATCAACCTAGAAGTCCTTTCAAACCCCGAATTCCTAAAGGAAGGGATGGCAATAGAGGACTGTCTGCACCCTGACAGAGTAGTTGTGGGAGCAGTCTCTGAAGAAGCCCGTTCGATAATGCGCGAACTATATGCGCCATTTGTTCCTGAAGACCGTTTGTTCCTTATGGATCCCTCTTCCGCAGAGATAACCAAATACGCAGCAAATGCGATGCTTGCTTCAAGGATCAGCTTCATGAACGAGATAGCTCAGCTCTGCGATAAAATTGGCGCAGATGTCCTCTCCGTAAAGGAAGGAATCGCCTCAGACAGGCGCATCGGAAGCTTTTTTCTGAACGCCGGCTGCGGCTACGGTGGCTCATGCTTCCCTAAAGACGTACAGGCCCTTTGCCATATCGGAGAGGGACAGGGACTTGATATGACAATGGCTTCTGCAATAGACAAAGTAAACCGCAAACAGAAAGAGCTGCTTCAGCTGATGGTAAGGGAAAGGTTCGGCAGCGACATGGAAGGCCTTACCATCGCAGTTATGGGCCTTGCCTTCAAACCTCATACCGACGACATGAGAGAGGCTCCTTCGATCTCTCTGATCAGGGGGCTGATAGATTGCGGTGCTTCAGTGAGGGCCTATGACCCAATAGCCATGGAACAGGCAAACATAATGCTTCCAAAGGACGTCACATTTGCCGACGGCATTGAAAAACTGCTTGAAGGTGCAGACGCGGCAGTTCTGGTGACCGAGTGGCCGGAGTTCAGGTCCCTTGACTGGGACAGCCTTGCTAAGCTGATGAAGTGCAGGATCGTCTTCGACGGAAGGAACCTCTACGACCCGCCAGAAATGAAAGGCAAGGGCTTTGAGTATTACTGCATTGGACGAAACTGCAGGCCCCAGATGCAGTTCGACCCCCGCGAATGCGCAAAAAAAATAAATAATGACATGAAAGGAGAGATCTGAGATGACATACCGTTCAAAGGAACTGGGTCTCTTTTCAGGCAAAGGCTCTTCTTCAAGGAAAGCCATCTACAAGGGCTGCGGATATGATGACGGAGATCTCAGCAAGCCGCTGATAGGAATAGTAAACACTGCCAACGATGCGGGCCTGGGACATGTACATCTTGACCGGCTGGCAAACCGTGTCAGAGCAGGGATCCTCCAGGCCGGAGGCACTCCCTTCGAATTCGGTACTATAGCGACATGCGGCGCGGTGCCGATAGGGATGCCTCACTTCAGATATGAACTAGTGATCAGAGATGTCATAGCATCCTCGGTCGAAATAATGACAGGGGTACAGCTCCTTGACGGACTTGTACTGCTTGCTTCGTGCGACAGCATTATTCCCGGAGTCCTCATCGGGGGCATCAGGTCAGACGTCCCATGCATAATGCTCACAGGCGGCCCTCAGGAGGTATGCAAAAGCGAGGGGCGCAGCGTCGTCATGAGCGAACTGGACCAGCTGGTTTTCGGAGCAGACTACGCAAACGACGAAGCACGCGAAAAGATCAAATACCTGGAAGACCATGTATGCCCCGGACCGGGCGCATGCTCCCTCATGGGTACGGCCAACACGATGCAGATACTGGCCGAAGGCCTTGGCATGGCACTTCCCGGGTCCTCGACAGTCCCTGCTGTTTCAGCAGAAAAAGAGAGATACGCGACCCAGACGGGAAGACGGATAGTCGAACTCGTAAAGGAAAATATAAAGCCCAAAGACATACTTACAAGGGAAGCCCTCCTCAACGGCGTGATCCTGACCATGGCGCTGGCCGGCTCGACAAACGCAGTGCTCCATCTCCTCAGCATAGCGAGGGAAGTCGGAGTCGAACTTACTCTGGATGATTTTGACAGGCTCTCTGAGACTGTCCCCGTGATCAGCCGGGTCATCCCAACCGGAAAAGCGACGGTGATCGACCTCTACAACGCCGGAGGAGTCCCTGCGGTAATGGGCGAGATGAAAGACTTCCTGAACAGGGAGACCCTCACCGTATCAGGGCACTCTGTCGGAGATATCTGCGAACTAAGGAGATCATCGGACCACTCAACGCTTACAACAGCTAAAGAACCGGTTTTTGCAAACGGAGGGATCGCGGTCATAAAGGGCAACCTTTCACCAAACGGCGCTATCTGCAGAACTACCACGATCTCTGAAGCGATCAGGCTTTTCGAAGGGCCTGCAAGGGTCTTCCACTCCGATGAGGAAGCTCATTCCGCTGTCGTCTCAGGCAGGATAAAAAAAGGAGACGTAGTTGTCATCAGGTATGAGGGCCCGAGAGGGGCGCCCGGCATGAGAGAAATGATGATGACCACAGACGCGCTTGTCGGCATCGGAATGGGTCAGGATGTCTTCGTCCTCACAGACGGACGCTTCTCTGGCTTCACCGAGGGTGCCGCAGTCGGCCACATATCCCCTGAAGCCGCAGTCGGCGGCGTCATAGCCGTAGTCGAAGAGGGAGACATCATAAAGGTCGACATCCCCGGCAGGAGTATAGATCTCCTGCTCCCTGAAGAAACGATAAAAGAGCGGCTTTCAAAATGGAAGCTGCCTCTCAAAAAATCGAGAGGGATCCTCGGCATCTACGCCAAGACAGCGCTCCAGGCACATCTGGGCGCAATGATAGATGACAGAGTCGGGTCGGAAGATCAGGTGACAGGGTAACTCCCCTGTCACTTTTTTATTTCTTTTCAAAGGCTAAAGGGCTTTCCGTATCAAATTGTATTCCTTTGTTCAAAAAATACTTACAAAGAATTCATTTTACAACTTTACAAAACGGAACTAAAATTATTTAGTTGAAACAAACCTTCTGAGAGGGATTGATACAATGCAGCTTTTCATAGAACAGCTCCTGAACGGACTCGCTGCCGGATCCATGTACGCCCTTATCACCCTGGGCCTGGCTCTCATATACGGGGTAATGAAAATACTCCATGTTGCTCATGCCTCTGTCTATACAGCCGGAGCATATATGGGACTCTTCATATACACCTCAACAGGCAGCATTCTTCTGGCATTTCTCGGTTCCATGATATTCTGTGCCATCATTGGGGTACTGATCGAACGGCTGATCTACTACCCACTTTTAAAATATCCTCCATACGTCCCACTTATAAGCAGCATTGCGCTGCTTATAGCCATTGAAGAACTATGCCGCCTTGTCGCAGGACCTGAAGTGCGCACATTCTCCGCAGAGCTTCCGTTCCCTTCATTGTCGGTATTCGGAGTGACCATCTCCTCCACCCTTGTGGCCGTATACTGCATTTCTTTTACAGTTCTGGTCTTACTGTGGCTGCTTATGACAAAAACAGAACTGGGACTTGCGATGAGGGCAGTATCACAGGACATGGAGACAGCCTCCTCGTTTGGCGTGAACACTCAGGTGACCATTGCCCTCACATTTGTCATAGGATCGGCTATCGCAGCAGTGGCAGGGATCCTTATCGGCATCTACTACAACCAGGTATATCCGATGATGGGACAGGTCCCTGCATACAAGACACTTGCCTTTATAGTTGTCGGCGGCATGGGTTCCGCTCCCGGAGCCGTCCTTGCCTCAATGCTCCTTGGTCTTGCCGAGACATTCCTTATAGGTTACGCAAACATTCCTATGCCCAGGGATGCTCTGGCTTTTATAGCTATGATTATTATTCTGATGTGGCGTCCCACAGGACTTATGGGAAAGAGATAGGAGAGGCGATATCATGAGCATTTACATGATAAATGTGGCAACACAGATCATCATCCAGGCCATTGCAGCATGCGGACTAAACATAATCGTAGGCCACGCCGGACAGATATCCCTCGGACACGCTGCTTTCGTAGGTATAGGAGCCTACTCCAATGCTATGCTGACGACCGCGGGCGGACTCACCTTCTGGCAGGCACTTCCAATATCACTTCTGATCGTCGGACTTATAGGACTGCTCTGCGGCCTTCCCAGTCTCCGTGTAAAAGAAGACTTCCTTGCGATCACGACTATCGGCATAAATTTTATCGTAGTTGCCGTTTTCCAGTACACACCGGCTTTGGGCGGAGCCCTCGGCATAGGCGGGATCCCAAATGTTGCCTTCTTTGACTTTGAGCTCAAAGCAAGGGCATTCTTCTGGTTCTGCCTCCTCTGTCTCTTGGCAGTACTTGCCATAAGCTGGTTTTTCACAAAATCATGGCTGGGCCTTTCCTGTTTCGCGATAAGGGAGGAAGAGACAGCTGCTTCCAGCATGGGGGTATCCCCTGTAAGGGCAAAACTTTCCGCCTTTGTGCTGGGCACCCTGATGGCAGGTCTTTCGGGGATCTTATACGCACACTACATGAAATTCATCAGCGCCGATTCATTCACATTCCCATTCTCCGTAACATTGCTTTCCATAACAGTGGTAGGTGGACTTGGAACGTTCTGGGGGCCTGTGGTCGGAGCTGTTGTACTGGGTGTCCTTCCTGAAGTGTTCAGGCCTCTCGTAGATTACAGGATGTTCCTTTATGCGGCCCTTCTGCTCATGATGATAAGATTCCTGCCCGGCGGACTTCTTGGCGGGTCTGATCTTCTCTCAGTAAAGAACCTCAGAAAAAGAAAGGCCGCAGCAACTAAAGGAGGGGACAAAAATTGACCGATAAGATCCTCTCAATAAAGGACCTGTCAATAAATTTCGGCGGACTGAAAGCAGTCGACAACGTCACTTTTGACATAGGCCGACAGGAGATACTCGGACTTCTTGGACCTAACGGAGCAGGCAAGACAACCTGTTTCAACATGATCTCAGGAGTCTACAAACCCACATCGGGAGAGATCCGCCTCAACGGCAAACGGACCGATGGACTGCCCGCCCATCAGATGGCAGCGCTGGGAGTAGGAAGGACCTTTCAGGTCGTAAAACCATTCAGCGGGCTCACTGTTGAAGAAAACGTCATAGTATCGCTTGGGATGCCACATTATAAAAATTTCTTCCGCTCCTGCAAATTCTGGAACACCGGAGCCAACAAAAAAGCTGCGGGCAAAATACTTGAAACAGTGGGACTCGAACAGGAGGCATCTTCAAAAGCAGGACTCCTTCCATTGGGCAACCTGCGCAAACTTGAAATAGCAAGGGCTCTTGCCCTTGGCCCCACCCTGCTGCTTCTTGACGAATGCTTTTCAGGACTGAGACATGAGGAGATCAGGATCATAGAAGACCTTATCAGGCTGATCAGGGATCAGGGAGTTTCCATTCTTCTTATCGAGCACAACATGCGCGTTGCAATGGGATTGTCAGACCGTGTCGTCGTACTGGATCACGGAAGAAAACTTGCAGAAGGCACTCCTTCTGAAGTCTCCGCTGACCCGGCAGTTATAGAAGCATATCTGGGGAAAGGAGAGGGTGACGATGTTGCTTGAGGTAAGAGACCTCTCCATATCATACGGAGACATCGAAGCAGTCCACGGAATAAGCTTCCATGTCGAAAAAGGCGAACTGGTATCAATAATCGGGGCCAACGGTGCGGGGAAGACAACTACCCTGAGGGCTCTTATGGGACTGCAGAACGTCAGGTCAGGCAAAATAGTGTTTGACGGGACCGATATCACTGCCATGCCAGCCCACAAAAGAGCGGACCTCGGCATAAGAATAGTTCCGGAGAGAGCCAGATGTTTTCCGCAGCTGACCGTATACGAAAACCTGAGGATGGGCGTATACGGAAGATCCTCTTCGCTGAAGGGTGAGCTTGCAAGCATTTATGAACTTTTTCCTATACTCAGGGAGAGAAGCGATCAATATGCCAACACCCTTTCCGGAGGCGAGCAGCAGCAGCTGGCCATAGCACGTGCCCTTGTCTCCTCTCCCAGGCTGCTTCTGGTCGACGAAGTATCTATGGGACTCATGCCCAAACTGGCAATACAGGTATTTGAGGTCCTCAGGTCACTAAATAAGGATAAGGGACTGACCATACTGCTTGTTGAACAAAATGCCCTCTCCTCGTTAAAGATATCAGACCGGGGATACGTCCTGGAAACAGGAAACATAGAGATAGAGGGACCCTCGTCAGACCTCATAAATGACGACAGGGTCAGAGAAGCATATCTGGGTTCATAAAAAATTGTGCGTTTCGACAGACCGCTTGTGGTCTGCCTTATCAATTAAAAGGGGGAGTCAAAATGAGTAAATTTTTCAAATCAGTCGCTCTTGTTTCATGTCTTGCAATTCTTTGCTTTTCTGGGACCGCATTTGCAGCAGACACAGTAAAGATCGGTATGCTTGCTCCACTGACAGGATTCGCAGCTGCTGACGGATTCAGCGCATATGAATCAGTCAAGCTGGCAGTTGAAAAAGTCAACGCCGAGGGTGGAGTTCTTGGGAAAAAGGTCGAACTTGTATGCTACGATGACGCGGCAGACCCCAAACAGTCAGTGCCTCTCGCGCATAAACTGATCGGGCAGGACCGGGTAGTTGCATTCGTAGCAGGCTCATACAGCCTTCCCACGCGCGCTGTATCCGCTATATTCAACGACTCAGAGATACCCCTGGTATCAGCCTATGCGCTCCATCCTGACATCACCAAGGGAGACTTTACCTTCAGAAACGGCTTCCTTGGCACAGTTGAGGGAAAAGGCGCAGCTTACACTGCAGTAACTATGCTCAAGGCCAAGAAGATAGCTCTGATAGTCAGCGACAACGACTTCGGAACGACGCTTACACAGGGTTTTGAAGAGTTTATGAAGGATCATCCCGAAGCAAAGATCGTATCTCACCAGAAATACCCGATGAGCGAAAAGGATTTCAAGCCATATCTTTCAAAGATGAAGGCCGCAGACCCTGATGCAGTGTTCTTCAGCGGATATTATTTCCAGGTCGGCCCTGCAATGAAACAGGCAAAAGAGATGGGTATAAAAGTTCAGTTTATCGGAGAAGAGGGAGCTGACTCTCCCAAAACGATCGAGATCGCCGGTGACGCCGCCGAAGGTTTCATAATGGTCACCAACCTCAACAGGGATGACAAACGCCCATTCGTACAGGAATTCCTGAAGGCATACCGCGAACGCCACAAGATCGAACCTGATATGGTCGGAGCCTCTGCCTACGATGGATTTATGCTTCTCGTAAACGCCATCAAACAGGCAAAAACAACTGACGGGCCTGCAGTTGCAAAAGCCCTGGCGAAAACGGCAAATTACGACGGACTGACAGGACTCATCAAGGGCTTCACTCCTGAAGGCGAAGTTGTAAAACCGGTCCAGGTCCAGACGGTAAAGAACGGCCTGTTCCGTTACTACGGAGTAATTACAGATCCCAAACTCATCACGCCAAGCAAATAACATTTATACATCAAAACTCAACAGTGTGCCGGTCTCATTTTCGAGACCGGCACCTTTTTATCATTTATTTGCTCCGAGACCTTTTACAAGTGCCTTTGCTGTCGGGGTGACTGCCAGGCCTCCCCTTGACGTTTCCCTCAGCGAGGGAGGTATCGACCTTCCTATCTGTCCCATTGCGTCTATCACTTCGTCTGCAGGTATAAGGGAGGATATTCCGGCAAGTGCCATGTCAGCCGCCAGGATGCCGACTGAGACAAGGAGACCGTTTCTCTTTATGCATGGAGACTCCACAAGCCCGCCCACAGGATCACAGACCAGTCCAAGCACGGACTTCAGGGTCAGTGCGACAGCATTAGATACCGCTTCGCATGATCCCCCCTGAAGATATACGAGAGCAGCAGAACCCATTGCGGCAGCAGCTCCGCACTCCGCCTGGCATCCGCCCTCCGCACCTGCAAGTGTTGCCCTGTTTGCGATTATCTCTCCCACAGCTCCGGCTACGACAAGGGCCTCAGTCAGCTTTCTCTCTTTGTCAGCCGCATCTTTGCCGTAAAATTCCTCCCATGCAAAGAGCATTCCCGGCAGTATGCCGCAGCTTCCTGCAGTTGGGGCCGCAACGATCCTTCCCATGGAGGCGTTGTACGTTGCAACTTCGAGTGCTATCGCAGAGGCCTTAAGAATGAACCCGCCGCACATCCCGCCTTTTTTGGAATAACCCCTGAGAAGCGGGCCTGTCTTCGGAACCATCCTGCATGGGTTGTTGCTGCAGCTCGCCTCTTCGGCTGAGCGGCGCATGTCTTTTAGTCTTGACGAGATAAGCTCAAAGATCTGCTCTGAAGGAACTCCTGTCGCTTCCGAGTCTGCAGCCAGAATTGCCTCATGCAGATCCATCTCCCGCTCACCGGCCAGCCTGATCAGATCCGACAACGATCTCATAACGCCACCCCCGGTATTGAAATGACCCTTACTATCGCATCGTGTACGGTTTTCATCTCTTCAGGGACCACCGCTGATTCGTTGCTGTCGAGTTCAAGGACCATCGTGGCCAGTCCGCCCCTTGAATCCCTGTGCAGTTTCATCGTCGCTATGTTTATGCCGTGCGAGGAGAGGTACGTCGTCACCGCCCCCACTACCCCGTGGACGTCCCTGTTCATGATTATTATCACGGGCAGCAGGCAGGAGACGTCCACCTCGAAGCCGTCAAGCTTCTGCAGTGAGACAGCTCCTCCTCCAAGGGACGCGGCTGTGGCGTCCATCCTTCTCCCTCCGTCATTCCATATCTCTATCCTTACCGAGTTCGGATGAGCACCCTCAAGGTCTTCTTCATAAAAATTAAATTTCATTCCTGATCTCTGAGCAAGTTCTCTTCCGTCCCTTACTTCCGGGTCGTCAGGCGCATAACCGAGCAGCCCCGCCAGGAGAGCCCTGTCTGTGCCGTGTCCCTCACCTGTGGTGGCGAAGCTTCCTCTCATGTAGATGTTTGCATTTTGGACCTCTCCGCCCCAGCAGAGCCTCACGATCCTTCCGATGCGCACGGCACCCGCCGTATGGCTCGAAGAGGGCCCTATCATTACAGGGCCGATGATATCCCAAACAGGCATTCGTACTCCCCCTGTCAAAAGTGATCTTAATGACCGCACTAATTGTATCAGCAGATGTGCAAACATGTGAAAGATAACGCTTCTGACAATTTGAACTTTTCCGTCTCTTTTCAAAACAGGCGGGAGCATATTGCGCTTTGTCATGTTTGGGTATAGGATTCTGCGAATGTTTGCAAACCAAACGGAGGTATTGTGAATTGAAGAATCATCTCGTCAACACAAAAAGATGGATAATAAGGAAAATAGCAGAATCTTTCTGGGGAGACAATTTCAGGCAGGGCATCAAACGTCTCCCCTTTGAAAGGATCCCGCCCGGCTCGGAGGCGAAATACCGCTGCTGTGTCTATAAGGAGCGCGCAGTGGTAAGGTCGAGAGTTCTTGCGGGGCTTGGGTTCAGCGTCGAAGCTGACGATGAGATGACATCACTTCTTGAGTATGCCGATGCGGCACTGAAGAGAAAGCGCATTGAAGGACCCCCTCTTACTATCATCGATATCGCATGCAAGGGATGCGTAAACTCAAGATACTATGTTACGGAACTCTGCCAGGGCTGCCTGGCCAGGCCCTGTGAGACGATATGTCCTTTTGGCGCGGTGACCGTAAAGGACGGACATTCCACTATAGACGTAAAAAAATGCAGGAACTGCGGTAAATGCAAGGAAGCCTGTCCTTATCACGCCATCTCAAAAATATCTGTCCCCTGTGAGGAAAACTGTCCGGTAGATGCCATCACAAAGGGAGAGCATGGAGTCGCATCGATCGATTTCACAAAATGCATAAGCTGCGGCTGCTGCGTTGCGGCATGCCCCTTTGGCGCTGTACTTGAACGAAGCCAGGTGGTCGACATACTCCGGGCCCTTAAAAGCGGGAGAAAGGTCGCTGCCATAACAGCTCCGGCTCTCGTGGGACAGTTCGAGGCATCTTTGCGCAAACTTTCAACAGCCATGAAAAAACTTGGATTTTCAGAAGTTGTGGAAGTGGCAAGTGGCGCAGAGAGAACAGCAAGGGAAGAGGCCGAAGAACTTATGGAAAGATTGTCTGAAAACGGATCTTTCATGACGACCTCATGCTGTCCTGCATATATTCAGACGGTACGAAGGCATATGCCGGAGATGCTTCCCCACATATCTGACACTCCTACGCCAATGCACTACACCGGCGAAATGGTCAAGTCGAAAGACCCACAGGTTTTGACCGTATTTATCGGACCATGCGTTGCAAAGAGAAGAGAGGCAATGGAAGATTCATGCGTTGATCACATCATGACTTTCGAAGAACTTGCCTCTGTCTTTGAGGCAGCGGGAATAGACCCTGCCTCATGCGAAGATGACACCGACCTTCCGGAAGTCTCTGCAGAGGGAAGGGGTTTCGCACTTAGCGGCGGTGTCGCAGCGGCAGTAAAGAGCTTCATCGGCAGCGAAAATGAAATAAGAACAGCATGTATAAACGGAACGAGCAAGTCAGAGATCGCAAGGATGAGAGCCTACGCAAAGAACGGCGGACCTTTCGATCTGCTTGAAGTGATGACGTGTGCCGGAGGATGCGTAAACGGCGCAGGGGTAATAAATAAAGAACCAAAAGCCAGGGACGATATACGAAAACTGGTATCGGAGAGCAAGAGTATCAGGACTGTCTGACACAGAACTTCTTACATAACATATAACCGGAGATCAGGCAGAGGGCCGCTGCAGATACAGATGCCGGTCCTCTGCCTGCATTTGTATCTGCTTTTGTTGAAAACTACCCTTCAAACGGGTGTGAGAAGAACACTTTTGTAGTACAAGACAAACTTTTCCTTCAGACTATTGACACTTCTGAAATAAGGAGTATCATTCCACAGCATGATAATTAATCAAACTTATATTATTTGACTTGTAACGTTCATTTATTGACCCTAAATTGAACTTTTTTAGAATTTTAGGTAAAGATATATATTTAACAAGCTATATATTCTGAATATTTATCGACATAAGTCAACTTTTGTTGATTTATTAATAAAAAACTAAACCATAGGAGGTAATATTATGACTGCCACATGTACTGTTTGCGAAGCACAGGTCTCTCTGCCAAATGACTGCTGTGAGGGTGAGCTTCTTGTCTGCGGAGACTGCGGGACTGAACTTGAGGTTATCGCCCTTGATCCCATCACTGTAGAAGAGGCCCCTCAGGTCCAGGAGGACTGGGGAGAGTAGCCTTGCCTACACTGCGCATACTATTCACAAGACTCCGGGTCGAAGAAAAACTCCTGCGTGAAGCAGCGGAAAAGCAAAACATTCCCTGTGAACTCATGAACGTCTCCGACGTATGGTACGGTGAGAAGCCTTTCTGCGGCACTGATGATGTCGTACTTGCAAGGTGCGTCTCACACAACCAGAATGAGGCAGTGGCACAGATACTGGAATCACAGGGTATCAGGGTGGTAAATCCATCATCTGTGATGGCGGTCTGCGGAAACAAGCTGACCACGAGTATTGCGCTCGCAAAAGCTGGGATCGGCCAGCCCAAGTTCAGGACAGCATTTTCTCCTGAGGCGGCGGTCGAAGCTCTTGAAGAACTTGGATACCCGGCGGTATGCAAGCCCGTAAGCGGAAGCTGGGGCAGGCTGCTGGCAAAGATCAACGACCGCGAGGCAGCAGAGGCTGTATTCGAGCACAAATCGATGCTCGGTGCGATCCACAACACCTTTTACATTCAGGAATACATAGAAAAAGGCGATTACGACGTCAGGGCTTTTGTTGTCAGCGGAGATCCGATCTGCGCCATAACCAGAAAGAGCGCCCACTGGATCACGAACACGGCAAGAGGCGGAGCAGCTTCGAACCTTCCACTCGACGATGAGATACGCTCAGTTCTGAGGTCGGTACACAGTGCGATCGGCGGGGAATTCCTGGCTGTGGATCTCTTCAGAAAAGAGGGAGAATGGCTGGTCAATGAGGTCAACGACGGCGGCGAGTTCAGAAATTCCATCGAACCTACGGGAACAGACATACCAGCGGCAGTTGTAAGGGCTGCATGGGAAAGGAGACCTTCCCTATGAAAACTTTGATGACCGCAGAACATCTTGATCCTAAACAGATGTCGGCAAATAAATGCAAGCACGGGATAAAGCGTGGTTGCATTGTGGGCCGTTTGCTTTTGCAGTTTAGTCAGTAACAGTTATTTGTGACATTCTGTAAAGACCGGCCCGCTGCCTGAAGAGGAGCGGGTTTTTTGTTGCCGTAAATTAAAAATGGGAGGTACCGGAAATGAACAGTAAAATACCTGTGATCATATGGGGAGCAACGGGATTCACCGGAGGAGAGCTGCTTAGGATAATAGCACGCCACCCTTACATGGAAGTCGCCGGTGCCGTTTCAAGAAGCAAAGCCGGAACACCGATCGGAGCAATACATCCGCACCTGCGTTTTGCGTATCCGGATGTGAATTTCATCTCACCGGAGGAAGGCGGAAATGTTGATGCCGGGCTTGTATTTTTGGCACTGCCCCACAAGGCCGCGGCAGAGACAGCGAAGAAAAGACTCTCTGCAGGACAGAAGGTCGTCGACCTTTCCGCTGACTTCAGGCTCAGAGACCATAAACAGTACAAAAGATGGTACGAAACAGAGCATCCCTGCCCTGAACTGCTGGAAGGAGCAGTCTACGGCCTTCCTGAGCTCCACAGGCACGAAATGGCGGGCGCAAAGCTCATATCCGGAGTGGGGTGCAACGCCACATCGGCCATCTTTGCACTGCTCCCCCTTGCAAAGGCGGGCCTTATTGAAAGTGTGAGGATCGAATGCCGGGTAGGCTCTTCCGAAGGAGGGGCCGAAGCAAAAGAGGGAAGTTCCCATTCGCTGAGAAGCAGATCGCTCAGAGTTGTCTCTCCTTTCCTGCACAGGCACATGGCCGAGGTAATACAGGAACTCTCGCTGCCCGAAGAGAACATAAGCATGACTGTAACAGCCGTAGAGCTTGTAAGGGGAATACAGTGCATAGCGCATGTGACCCTCAGCAAAACAGTGAGAGAGGCAGATCTGTGGAAGCTTTACCGTATGCAATGGGCGAACGAACCATTTGTCTCCGTTTCACCGGCAAAACCCGCTCATTTTAGGATACCGGATCCCAGGTTCGTCCTTGGAAGCAACAGGGTCCTCACGGGTTTTGCCCTCGCCGAAGACGGAAGGCGTCTTATCGCGGCTTCTGCAATAGACAACCTGCTCAAAGGCGCAGCCGGATCCGCAGTACAGTCAGCAAACATAATGTGCGGAACAGATGAAAAAGCCGGGCTTGAAATGATGCCTCTCTACCCTGCTTAAAAGACCTGATATTCGGGTGTAGGAACAGAGATCGAAAGGAAAAGGAGGAGAGGTAATGATCGGAGTAGTTAAGATAGGCGGCGCTGAGGGCAACGAACTTGGCTCACTTATGTCAGAACTGGCAACGAGGGTCGCCGACGGTGAGAAGTGGGTGCTCGTACATGGCGCAAGCGGAATAATGGACAGGCTCTGCAGGGAACGCGGTGTCGAGATAAGAATGGTAACAAGTCCTTCCGGTTACAGAAGCCGTTACGTCGGGGAGAAGGAGAGGGAACTCTTCAGGGAGGCAGCCCTTGCATACGGGGACAGGATCAAAAGCAGCCTTGCAGATTTCGGAGCTTCTGCCGAATTTCTTGATCCTGAAACGACAGAGGGTGTCTTTGCCGACAGGAAAGACGTACTGCGGGAGTATTCCGGGGGAAGGACCCGCATCCTCCGCGGCAATTACAGCGGAACTATCTCATCAGTCAGAGGTGAAAAGATCATCTCCGTAATAGAGAGAGGTCTTATCCCAATCCTACCCCCACTGGGGCTGGACAGCGGCTCAGGGTTATCGCTCAACATAGACGGAGACAGGCTTGCTGCCTCTGCAGCCAAAGCGGTGGATGCGGACATTCTTGTAATACTGTCCAATGTTCCGGGGCTGATGAAGGACATAAATGACCCGGGATCGCTGATAAAAAGCCGTACATCTGAGGGTTCCTGGGAAAAGCTCGAGGAATACGCTGTCGGAAATATGAAAAGGAAGCTCCTTGCCTGCCGTGAGGCATTCGATCTGGGCGTTCCCAACATCCACCTTGCAGACGGAAGAGTCTCTGAGCCATTAAAGAACGCAGAAAGGGGAAACGGAACATGTCTGACTCTCTAAGCTCACTTTACGGCGGCCGGGGGATCGCCCTCACTCACGGAGTTGGCAGCCATGTCTTCGACTCCGCTGACCGCGGATACATAGATTTTTTTAACGGACACGGCGCTTCGCTCTTCGGTCACTCACATCCGCTGCTTACAGAAGCGCTGGAGAGGGCGGCAAAGGGAGTCTGGACCAGCGGAGCCGGATTTGAATCACCAATCCGTGAAAAGCTGGCGGATGAACTTGGTCTTATGCTTGGAGAGGGCAGGGTCTTCCTGTGCAACAGCGGTACGGAAGCGATCGAAGCCGCGCTCAAGCTTGTTCTCACACTGAGAAAGGGACGCAGTCGGATACTCGCATGCAGAAGGGGATTCCACGGACGCACTTGCGGGGCTCTTTCGATAACCTTCAACCCCAAATACAGGGAACCTTTTATGCCGCTGGTGGGAAAGGCGGAACATTTTTCCATGGACGACCTCGCTGACAATATCGACGACGATACGGCAGCTGTCTTTATAGAACCGGTACAGGGAGAGGGAGGTGTCTTTGCCCTTCCTTTGGAAACAGGAAATAAAATTACCGAAGCATGCAGAAAACACTCTGCCCTACTTGTATCCGATGAGATACAGAGCGGCCTCGGAAGATGCGGCGCGCCTCTTGCAAGCAGCCTTACAGGACTGGATCCCGACATGGTCTGCCTGGCAAAAGGCCTTGCGGGCGGGATACCTGCCGGGGCTCTGGTGTGGAAAAAAGAGCTCGGAGACTTTCTCCCCCACAGCCATGGTTCCACATACGGAGGAAACGAACTGGCCGCGACCGTTTCTCTGGCTGTCCTTTCAATGGTCATGCACAGTGACCTTCCTGAAAAAGCTGCTAAGTCAGGTGAGTTTTTCAGATCCCGCATATCTGCGATAGGAAGCAGCCACATAAAGGATGTCCGGGGGATGGGACTTCTAAACGGGATAGAGCTGGACATCCCCTCTGTCGGAGTGGTCAAAGCCCTGCAGGAAAACGGTCTGCTCTCCCTCACCGCAGGCCCCCGTACACTAAGGTTCCTGCCCTCTTTTGCCGCTGAAGAAAAGGACTTTGAGGATGCGGCTCTGATACTGGCAAGGACTCTGGAGGGATTTTGATATGGGGCTTCCTGAATCAGCCAGGCTGCTGGCAGATCTTGTAGCTGTTCCAAGTCCGACCAGACATGAGGCTGATGCCGCAAGGATGCTGGCGGACAGGCTTCCCCGCTTTGGATGGAGCGGCTCGCACCTTGACGGGGCAGGCAGTGTTGTCGCAGAGCGTGGAACAGGAGATAAGGAGCTTGTCCTGCTGAGCCATATCGACACCGTGCCGGGAGGCCCTGAAGTTATCATAAATGAACAGGTGATCCGGGGACGCGGCAGTGTTGACGCAAAAGGGCCCTGCTGTGCAATGGCTGTGGCGGGAGGCGCCGTCCCCGTGCCGGAGGGATGGAGGATCACCTTTGTAGCAGCGGTAGGTGAAGAGATCGACTCAAGGGGAGCAAGGTTCCGCATGCCTCTCCACTCCCCCGAGGCTTGCGTCATAGGTGAGCCGACAGGAAGCGATGGCGTTGCGATCTCCTACAGGGGCAGGATACTCTTTGACATAAAGGGCGAGGACGACGGGGCACACAGGTCAGGAAGTCCCGGTCCCATCACTGATTCAGTCATGGCTGCATCTTCCATAATAGATATAACCAGAAACATGGGTAAAGGTTACTCTGTTGCGATAATGGAAATGGAAGGACACGAAGCCGGCAAAAGAAGCGCCAGCATAACCATGGATCTCAGAACTCCCCTGGGAGCCGATCAGGAAGATCTCGAACTTATGATAAGAGAGACTTCAGCTGCATTTGGGGTCAGATCAGAAATAATAGAGTATGTGCCTCCCTACGGCGTCCACAAATCCGACCCCGTGATAAGGGCCTTCAGGAATGCTATACGTGATTGCGGCGGCACACCGAGAGTGCTGGCCAAGCAGGGAACATGCGATTTCAACGTGCTCTCACCATGGGGCTGCCACATGGGAGCATACGGCCCCGGCAACTCCATATACGACCACAGTTCCAATGAACAGATCCCCGTATCCGAATATCTGAAGGGAATAGAAGTGCTTAAGCTGGCTCTGCCAAGGATAATGGCATCGATATGAGGGGCGGGCGGGAATCTGCCCGCGGCAAGCAATAGGCAAGCAGTAGGCAAGCAGTAGGTTTTAAAAAGACGGCTGAGCAATAGCTGAGCGATCGTAGGTGCCAGGGGCAGGGATGGGCAATTTACCTGAAGCCCCCTCCGGCGATTAATTGAGACTATAATCAAGAATCAAAAATCACCGTCGTCCCCGAGTGCTTCCATCGGGGATACGAGCGGCTTTGGTCTTAGGGCCCGTAAATACAGTAATAGACCAGCTTCAGAGACACTGGATCCCGGCTCAAAGGCATACCGGGAAGACGATAAAAAGAGAAGGCATACCGGGAAGACGGTGGTGAATGAGTCTGGGAACGACGGAGAGGAGGGACAGTGCCTGTACGACGGGGATTTTGAACCTCCGCGGCCTTTGGCCGCAATTCTCCGCGATGCGAAGCGAGCAAATTCTCCAGCGACAACTGTCGCGAATTCACCGCA
>Ga0265293_10001616_pt1 | contig 48401 bp, 36 predicted proteins | sample Munlanlewell138R_FD_192505 | JGI IMG/M metagenome (GOLD analysis project Ga0265293, IMG submission 192505) | Leachate microbial communities from a municipal landfill in Southern Ontario, Canada - Leachate well 138R | ecosystem: Engineered > Solid waste > Landfill > Unclassified | place: Canada... | reverse complement strand
TCCAGCTACAACTCTTCGCCGCGCTCGACACAAAAGCACCGCCCACCCGCTGAGTTGTGCCACAAATGCCTCTTCTGGTTCAGAGGTATCAACAACTTACGTGGCTAACTGCGGAACTTTGGCGGCCTGCGCCGGGATGACGGGATTGAGTTCGGAACATTGATCCTGACCCCACGCCAACCTCGCCTGGCGCGCAGCACCGACTCGGCCGCAGCACCGGTGGTCGGCAGGCCGGGGCTTTATTGTAGAGGCGAAGAATAGAGCGGTGGCCCCGGGATTCCTGTCCAATAACATCTCGCGGCCTTCCCTTGGGTCCGCCCCCACCATACCGAATGGTATCGATTTGAGGAAAAGCACAATCAACTGCCGCGCGCAGCGAGAATTGCATTAATTGCCTGTTCGAATGTGACGAGATCGCGCGGAGAAATCGCAGTGCGCGCAAATTCCTCTGCGCCCATTGGATGATCGCACTGTAGAAAGCACAGTTGTGCCGAGTACGCCGAGTATGGACCGCACCCTCCAAATACTCTGCAAGCAGCCACTATATTAGCATAGTCGGCAACTTCTGGATTAATGTGCGTTGGATAATAGAATTTGCTCAATCCGATCTTGATCGCACGTGAATTACTCAACAACGTCAACGTCTCCAGCAGCTCATAACGCCCACTCGCCCTCTGAACCGCGCTTACCACAAACCCTTCCACCTCAGATGACGGTACAGGTTTATGCGCGCCATTGTTTAGAATATCAGAGAAGGCGACTACATCCTGAAACAATGGTGAGCTTTGAAATAGTACGTCCCGTCGATCCTTATAGGGTTCGCTAATAATTACATTAGTCTTGCGCGAATGACAAACACTTTCTATAAGTTCTTCAGTTGCGAGCACAACTGCATCTTGCGGTCCATGCTTGGTTTTATAATGTTCGAGCAGGGATCTGGCCGAAACATCTTTAGACACCGCATCTCCATCGCACAAATCAGCAGCAGCCCACGAATCCATCATATTGTCAATTCCATCAGCTAGTTCGACGTGCGCACTTCCATCTGTCTTGGTATCGCCTCCCAAGTCAGCTTCGCTCATTCGCATCATAGTACGCCTATCAACCATGCCACCACTAGAAGCGCTCGCACCAGTTGTCTTTCTTTTCGCTACGTCCTGGGTCGTCTGGAAATTCATTGACAAGAAGATAATCACCGCACACGCAGAGATGAGTGTAATGACAACAACGATCTTGGATTTCATATCGAGACTCTCATGTTCTCAGAGCAATTTGCTCGCTCAACGGTTCTGCAGTTGATGAAAGATGCCCGAATAGATTGGTAAATACTCACTACTCTTGAAAAGGATGCAAATTAGCTGGCGGAGAGAGCTGCACCGAAATCTAGAGGCTGAACCAAATTACGGATAAAGTCGTAAACAGTACCAAGTTAGCATGCGCGTAAATAACGCATTACGTTCAATTCGACAGGGCACGGAGCATGAGTAAAAGCTATGCGCTTAAAGCTGAAGCGCGCCCGGACTTCGCACTTTCCGAAGCCCAGGCACGCCAGCCCGAATATTTGACAAGAGCGTGAATTATTGAGCTACGGCCCCTCACAAGGTCCTGCAGGTATCAATCCGAGCGTCGTAAGATAGGGATCAGTAACAGACCATCGTTGCGATGTGCCTGGTCCGTAATTGATGGTATATATTCCACGGCGACTCATCGGCGTGGTGGACTGACTGATCGTCTCTCGAGCAGCGAGCATACGATCTTCTTCACTGCTGTTGGCGCATGTGATATTTGGATCTGAATCTCTGCTACCCCTCAACACATTGGGTCTTCTAAAGATTCTTTGAAACAGGTTTGAATGCGCTCCGGTTGTCACCACAACATACGCAGGTGAAGGCCCGTAAAACGGCGCGATCACCGTGACCGGCTCAAGCTCTACTGGATCACAAAACGAACTCGCAATGACAGGTTCTTCATTACTTCTCGCTGGATAGCTTTCAACATAATCGCCCGGCATAGCAGAACGTGTGTTTGCATCGGGATCAAAGAAGGTGTATTGAAGAACCCAAACATTGTCGTGACTCCATGCATATAATCCAGAGTTGAATGCTGACGGAGGTCGTTGCTGAGCCGACGTGAATTTTATGTCACCCCCCCCCACCATATGGCATGAATTCACAACCTTCTGCAGAAGTAACGCGATAAGCTGAAATTAAAAAAATCAAAGTGAACCCAAGTATAATTGATTTCATTTCGCTTCTCCATTCGAGTATATTCAATAGGAACTGAATTATCTCAGTGCGGCACGGGGCGATATCGCAATATCGACTGTGCATTTCTAATGCCGCATTCTGAAGATATACAACTTATTTGTCGAATTTTGTGACGAGTTTCACAAGTTGAAGACTTTCGCGAGAGATCGCGAATTGCTCTAGAGGAGAGATACGTGATTGTCGTTCAAGCGCAAGCTCGAGGTCGACATGACGGCAAGGTTTCTCTACACCGATGACATGTTGATGCGCGCATGGATCAATGCCGGTCTCGGCGTTTTGCGCGCGAAGTAGAGGGGACGGAGTAATTATCCGTTTGAATCGCCACGGGGCCAGACCGTCGGCGGCCCTCCCCCGCTCGATACCTCAAGCGCCAGCTCATTTGCCTCTTCTTGATGCGATCTTCCGCCATGCGCCATCTGATTGAACGCAAACCCAAACGAAGCCGTCACCGCCCCGTTGGCGAACTTCCCGCCCGCCAGCCGTGAGGCCGTGCCGCCCACCACGGCGATGGCCACCGCCTGCAGCGGCACGGAGCGGATGCCGCCCACCAGCGGCGTCGCCGCTTCGCCAAACCCCGCGCTCGCGAAGCCGTGCCCGAAGTTGCCGCCCTGCAGCTCCGACATCACCCCGCCCGCCATGCCGTGGCTCAGCGTCTTGGCCGCGTAGCCCGACCAGCTCAGGCCGCTGCCCATGGCATTCTCCCATTCGCCCGCCTGCGCCCAGTCGGCGCCCTGGTAGTAGCTGCCGATGCCGAAGAAGATTCCCGACGAGAGCGCCCCGGCCGCCGCGCCGCGCAGCGTGCCGGTCTGCATCGCGCCGATGGTCGCCCCGCCCGCCACCGCCACGCCGTAGGCCGCGGCCGTGTTGCCGGCTGCGTACATGCCGCCCGCCCAGCCGCCCGTGGCATAGGCGAACACCGACACCACCGCGATCTTGATCACCTCGCCCCACGAGATGTAGCCGCTCGGATCGGTGTAGTACAGCGGGTTGTTGAAGCCGTAGCTGTAGCGGTTCCAGCTCTGCAGGTCGCCCGGGCTTTGCACGAAGGGGTCCGCCTGCAGGAACCGCCCAAGCTGCGGGTCGTAGATGCGCCCGTTCATGTGGATGATGCCCACCGACTCGGCCATCTCGTGGCCGGTGTAGCCCTGCGTGGTGCTCGCCTGCAGCAGGTGCTCCAGCGACCAGTCCCACGGCTTTGGCGTGCTCCACGTTGCCGTGTCGCGCCGCTCGCCCCAGGCATCGAAGCTGCTCGGGCTGGAGGCGTTCACCGGCTCCAGCGTCATCGCGCCCAGCACCTGGTCGATGCTGCCCTGCCGATCCCGCAGCACCACCTGGCGTTTCAGGCTGTAGCCCGGCCCGCTGCCGCGCTGCGTCACCATCGTGTTGCCGGCCATGCGCCGCACATCCACCAGTTGATTGACGCCACCGACCACGCTGGCCGTGTAGCGCACCTGCGCCCCGCCCACCCAGTGCACCACCGTGTCCGCGCCCACCGCTTCGGCGCCGGCGTAGTCCAGCCGCCGCAGCCGCTCGCGGTTCGGGCCGTAGCCGAAGCCGACCTTCGCGTTGCGCGTGGTGTCCTTGGTGGTCTCGACCTGGTCGGCGGCCGTGTACGCGAGCGTGCGCTCCACGCTGCCCGTGCTCCGGTTCACCTGCTTGCGCAGGTTGCCGTTGGCGTCGTAGCACAGGTAGGCCGTGCCGGCCTCGCTCACCGCGTTCGGCCCGGGAGTCACGTAGGGGCTGGGCGAACCGTCGCCGCTGCATACGGCGGGCTTGACGCCGTAGACGTAGTTCGTGCCCATCCCGTCCTTGCTCCTGATACGGCCCAGCGCGTCATGGCTCAGCGTGCGCCGCACCCATCCGTTGGATTCCTCGGCCAGCGCACCGATGCCTGATCCGCTGGCAACGTCATACGCCCACGCGGATTGCGATTCCTGCGCCGTGCAGTCCGCGCCCATGAAGTCGCGACGGGGCCACACCCGGCCGCGGCCGTCGTAGTCATTGCCCTGCGGTTGACGCATGCGGCAGGGGTGATGCCGCGCCTGCACCCGCATCGCGCGTGAAGAACGGATCGGATTCGCGCTGTACGTTTCCATGGGCGTCATGCTGCATGATGACGCACTCGACCGCAGCTTGGTTCGGTGAACCGCCGCAATCGAGTCGTCACCTATGTCGACGACCGCATCACGCCCGGCGTTCGGCGTGCCCGGATCGATCGGCGTCCCGTTCCGCGCGGTGCCACTCGAACGGCGACGATGACGCTGGAAGCCGCCTGGTCGAGTGTGCCACGCGCCTGCAGCAAGGCGTCGTCGCCCGTGCGACCCTGCGCCGGAGCGACGAAAGACAGCGCCGGCAATGACCTTTGACACTTGCCGGGCACGCATCGCGAACTAGGCTTGCACCGCCGGTGCGCGGCCCCCATCTGGCAACCTGCGGCTGTGCGCCTGCGCGCGCCCGTGTATCCCAACCCGACGCCGCCCGCGACTCCGCGCGCATCCAACGCGCTTCGCTGCTGCGCCCTGCAAGCGACCCTTTCGGAGCTTCCCCATGCGCAATTCCCTGTCCCGCCCGCTGATGCTGACCCTCTGCACGGCGCTTTCCAGCGCGGCCATCGCCGCGCCTTCGTTCGATGTCGCCGACCTCGACAAGGCCATCAACCCCTGCGCCGATTTCAACGGCTTCGTCAACGCGAAGTGGGTGGCGGCCAATCCGATCCCGCCCGACCGCACCCGCTGGGGCGCCTTCGACGCCCTGCGCGAGCACAGCCTGCAGACGCAGCGCGCCATCGTGGAGAAGGCGGCCCGCCCCGCCGAGCAGGCGAAGGCCGGCTCGATCGAGCAGAAGGTCGGCGCGCTGTATGCCTCGGGCATGGACGAGGCGGCCATCGAGAAGGCGGGCATCACGCCGCTGCAGCCTGAACTGGCGCGCATCGATGCACTGAAGACGCCGGCCGAAATCGCCGCCTACCTCACCGACACGGCCGCGCGCGGCCTCGGCGGCGTGTTCTACGTCGGCCCGGCGGCGGACTTCAAGAACGCCAAGATGCAGATCGCCTTCGCCTTCCAGGGCGGACTGGGCCTGCCGACTCCCGACTACTACAGCGCGGCCGAGCATGCCGACCTGCGCAAGGCCTACCACGCCTACATCGTGAAGATGCTGGAGCTGGGCGGCGCCAAGACCGCCGACGCCACCAAGGCGGCCGACCAGGTGATGGCCTTCGAGACGCGTCTTTCCAAGGTCACGTTGTCGCCGGTGGAACTGCGCACCCCCGAGAACCAGTACCACTTCGTCACGCTCGCCGAGGCCGACAAGCTGACGCCGAACTTCTCCTGGACGAAGTTCTTCGCCGCGCAGAAGACCGACATCAAGGACGGCTTCTCGCTGTCGCAGCCGAAGTTCTTTGCCGAGTTCGACAAGATGCTGGCCGACGTGCCGGCGGCGGAGTGGCGTGCCTACCTGCGCTTCCACGCCATCGACGGCGCCGCGCCCTATCTGTCGAAGTCCTTCGACACGGCGCACTTCGAGTTCCACGACAAGACGCTCAATGGCCAGAAGGAACAGCAGCCGCGCTGGAAGCGCGCGCTGGCGGCGGTCAACGAATCGATGGGCATGGCACTGGGCGAGCTGTATGTCGCCACCGCCTTCCCGCCCGAGTCCAAGGCGCGCGCCATGGTGCTGGTCGACAACGTCAAGGCGGCGCTGAAGACGCGCATCGAGCACCTCGACTGGATGAGCAAGGAAACCAAGGAGAAGGCGCTGGAGAAGTGGGCCACCTTCCTGCCCAAGATCGGCTACCCCGACAAGTGGCGCGACTGGAGCGGCCTAGAGGTCGAGTCCGGTGACTACTTCGGCAACGTGCTGGCGGCGACGCAGTTCAACCATGCCTGGGAAATGGCCAAGGTCGGCAAGCCGAGCGACCGCCTCGAATGGGGCATGACGCCGCAGACCGTCAATGCCTATTACAACCCGCTGGACAACACCATCAACTTCCCGGCCGCGATCCTGCAGTCGCCGTTCTTCGACCCCAAGGCGGATGACGCGCTCAACTACGGCGGCATCGGCGCGGTGATCGGCCATGAGGCCATCCACGGCTTCGACGACGAGGGCAGTCAGTTCGATGCCGACGGCAACAACAGGAACTGGTGGACGAAGGCCGACCGCGAGAAATTCGACGCCCGCACCGCGCGCCTGGTCGAGCAGTTCAACGCTTATGAGCCGCTGCCCGGCAAGCACGTCAACGGCAAGCTGACCCTGGGCGAGAACATCGCCGACCTCGGCGGCGCCAACGTGGCCTTCGATGCGCTGCAGATCGCGCTGAAGAAGGATCCGGCCGAAGCGAAGGAGAAGATCGACGGCTACACCGAGAACCAGCGCTTCTTCCTCAACTTCGCACGCATCTGGCGCGGCAACATCCTGCCGCAGCGCCAGGAAGTGTTGCTGAACATCGATCCGCATGCGCCGATGCAGTACCGCGCCATCGCCGCGCCCTCGAACATGCCGGCCTTCGCCGAGGCCTTCGGCTGCAAGGTGGGCGACAAGATGGTGCGCAGCGGCGACAAGCAGGTGAAGATCTGGTGATGCCTCGCGGCGGGAACCTGCGGCCAGGCCGACAGGTTCCCGCCCGCTCGAAGTCAGGCGCCATCAAGCCCGCCACCGCTACCCTGCCCCGTCCAATCTCGCCCGGAGGTCTCCCATGCACGCACTCGTTTCCCGCCCGCTAGCGCTGGCCATCGGCCTGGCCATCTCCAGCGCCGCCGGCGCCTTTTCCTTCAGCGCCAGCGACCTCGATCGCGCGATCGCGCCCTGCCAGGACTTCAACGGCTTCGTCAACGCGAAATGGCTGGCGGCCAACCCCGTGCCGGCCGACCGCAGCACCTGGGGCACCTTCGAGGTGCTGGAGGAAGCCAGCCTGGCCGCGCAGCACGGCATCGTCGATGCCGCCGCAGTGCACGCCGAGCATGCCAAGGCCGGCTCGATCGAGCAGAAGATCGGCTGGTTCTACGGCGCGGGCATGGACGAGGCCGCCATCGACAAGCTCGGCGACGCGCCGATCAAGCCGACGCTGGCGCAGATCGAGGCGCTGAAGACGCCGGAAGAACTCGTTGCGTGGCTGCGCGCCGACTTCGCCCGCGGCCAGGGCATCCCGTTCCGGTTCGGCGGGCGCGCCGACTACAAGAACTCGACCATGACCATCGCCTATGCCTTCCAGGGCGGGCTGGGCCTGCCCGAGCGCGACTACTACCTCAAGGACACGCCGGACTTCCAGGCCAAGCGCAAGGCTTACGTGGCGCACATCCAGCGCATGCTGGAACTGGCAGGCACGCCGGCCAAGGCGGCGGCCGAGCAGGCGCAGTGGGTGATGGCCTTCGAGACGCGCCTGGCCAAGGCATCGATCGGCCGCATCGAGATGCGCGATCCGAACAACCAGTACCACTTCGTCAGCGTCGCCGATGCGAACAAGGTCACGCCGAACTTCGACTGGGCCGCGTTCTTCACCGCCCAGGGCGCCGACGTCAAGAACGGCTTCTCGCTCTCGCAGCCGAAATTCTTCGCCGAACTCGACGCCATGATCGCCAGCGTGCCGATGACGCACTGGCAGGCCTACCTCCGCTACCACACCATCGACAACGCCGCGCCCTACCTGTCCAAGCCCTTCGTCGCCGCCAGCTTCGATTTCCACGACCAGACCATGCGTGGGCAGAAGGAACAGAAGCCGCGCTGGAAGCAGGTGCTGTCCGCAACCAACAGCGAGCTGGGCATGGCCCTCGGCGAGCTTTACGTGGCGAAGGAGTTCTCGCCCGAATCCAAGGCCGCCGCACTCGAACTGGTGCACAACGTCGCCGCCGCACTCAAGACGCGCATCCAGAATCTCGACTGGATGAGCGCGGAAACCAAGAAGAAGGCGCTGGAGAAGTGGGCCTCGTTCACGCCCAAGATCGGCTATCCGGACACCTGGCGCGACTGGAGCGGCCTCACGCTCAAGCCCGGCGACTACTTCGGCAACCTGCTCGCCGCCGAGAAGTTCAACTACGACTGGAACATCGCCAAGATCGGCAAGCCGGTCGACCGCAGCGAGTGGCACATGACGCCGCAGACGGTCAACGCCTACTACAACGCCACCATGAACGAGATCGTGTTCCCGGCCGCGATCCTGCAGGCGCCCTTCTTCGACGCCAAGGCCGACGATGCGCTCAACTACGGCGGCATCGGTGCCGTCATCGGCCACGAGATGAGCCACGGCTACGACGACAAGGGCAGCCAGTTCGACGCCAGCGGCAACTTCAACAACTGGTGGACGGACGCCGACCGCAAGGCCTTCGATGCGCGCACCGACAAGCTGGTGCAGCAGTTCGATGCCTACTCGCCCATCGACGACCTGCACGTCAAGGGCAAGCTCACCCTGGGCGAGAACATCGCCGACCTCGGCGGCCTCGCCACGGCCTACGACGCCCTTCAGATCGCGCTCAAGGCCAAGCCGGCCGAGGCGAAGGAGAAGATCGACGGCTTCACCGAAGACCAGCGCTTCTTCCTCAACTGGGCCACGGTATGGCGGCGCAACTTCCGCCCCGAGGAACTGAAGCTGCGTCTCAACACCGATTCGCACGCCCCGGCCATGTTCCGCGCCATCGGTGCGCCCTCGAACATGCCGGCATTCGCCCAGGCCTTCGACTGCAAGGCCGGCGACAAGATGGTGCGCCCGGCGGACGAACGCGTGAAGATCTGGTGAGGCGCCCGCGCGGCGCGGGCGTAACACCAGCCCGCGCCGTGCGTCGGCCGCGCAGGGCCGACCTGCCGGCAGGCCGCGTCGGGGCGAGGTCTCCGACGCGCGCCCACCCGACCGGCGAAACGTCACCTCACGCCGCGTCGCATCCACGCCACAGCGCATCCCGCGCCGCGCCCTACCCGCTCGCCGCCCCGGCGCACGCCGCGGCCGAGTGACCTGCGGTCGAAACTCGACGCCCCCGGTACGCGCCAGGACCGCCGAATGGCACCGCGCTATGGCGCGGTGCTGGCGTTGCCGTAGCGGGCGAACCACGCGAGGATCGCCGCTGCCTTGGCTGCCGACTGCGAGGGCCGCGCGGCGAGGCCGCCGTGGTTCGCGCCGGGCACCTTCACCAGCGCGGTGGGTACGCCGCGCAGTTGCAGCGCCTCGTAATACTGCTCGGACTCGCTCACGGGCGTGCGGTAGTCGGCGCTGCCGACGACCACCAGGGTCGGCGTCTTCACGTTGCCGACCAGCGACAATGGCGAACGCGCCCAGTAACCCTGCGGGTCCTCCCAGGGGTATTTGCCAAACCAGTAGCGCGCGAAGTACGGCGTCATGTCGGCGGTAAGCACGAAACTCGACCAGTTGATGACCGGCTTCTGCGTCACCGCCGCGCGGAAGCGGTCGGTCTTGCCGACGATCCAGGCCGTCAGCACGCCGCCGCCGGAACCGCCGGTGACGAACAGGCGTTCGGGGTCGACGAAACCCCTGGCAAGCGCAGCATCCACCACGCTCATCAGGTCATCGTAGTCGTGGCCCGGGTAGGCCTTGTCGATGTGATTGGCGAAGGCCTCGCCGTAGCTGGTCGAACCGCGCGGGTTGGCGTAGGCAACCACGTAGCCGGCCGCGGCGTAGAGCTGGTAGTCGGTGGCGAACGAAGGGCCGTAGGCGGCATACGGACCGCCGTGGATTTCCAGGATCAGCGGGTACTTCTTCGCCGGGTCGAAGCCGGGCGGCGTGACCAGCCAGGCGTCGATGGGCAGCCCGTCGAAGGCGGTCACCGCGAGCTTGTCGATCCTGCCCAGTTGCCTGCTTTCGAGCAGCGCCTCGTTGAGCCGGGTCAGGCGCCGCGTCTTGCCGTGGCGCGCCACCCACACGTCGGCGGGGCGATCGTCGGCGGCGCCGGTGAAGGCGAGCGTGCCGTTGTGCGCGACCGTGAACTCGCCGCCGCTGTAGGGGCGATCCAGGCTGCTGGACACCAGCCCATGCGCGGCCGGCGTGATCTTGCCATCGAGTCCGACGCGTGCCACCCGCATGCCGCCGCGATCGTCGTAGCCGACATAGATCGCACGGCTGTCGGCGGACCACACCGGCGCGCCGACGCTGCGGTCGAGCGTGGCGGTGAGCACGCGCGCACCGCTGCCGTCGCGCCGCATCACGGAGAGTTGCTGGTTCTGGTAGCCGAGGCCGCGGTCATCAAAGCCCACGTAGGCGATCCAGCGACCGTCCGGCGACACGGTCGGCGCGTTGTCCGGGCCATTGCGCTGCGTCAGCGTGCGTACTTCACGGCTGGCGAGCGCCACCTCGTGGACTTCCGTATCGACAAGATCGCGCTGCCAGTCCGGCTTGAAGTTGGCACTGAACAGGATGGCGCGACCATCGGCGGACCAGGCCAGCCCGCCACGCAGGTGATGTGCGCCGGAGGTGAGCTGGATCGGCGCGCCGCCATCGGCCGCCACCCAGAAGATCTGTGCATGGCCGGGCTTGCCATAGCCGCCGCCGTCGGTGCGGTAGATCACCTTGTCGATGACCTGCAGCGGCTCGGCCCACTTCGCGCCATCCGGCCTGGCCGGCGCTACCCCCAGCCGCGCGCCCTCGTCGGCCACGAACAGGGTCCAGGCCAGGCGCGTGCCGTCCGGTGACCAGGTGATGTCCTGCGGCGTGGCCGGCAGGCTGGTGATGCGCGCGGTCGCACCGGTTCGCATCCAGCGCACGTAAAGTTGCGCCGTGCCCGCGTCGCCGGCGTTGGAGATGTAGGCGAGCCGGCTGCCGTCGGGCGACCAGCGCGGCTGGCTGTGCGATCCCGCATCGGCCACCAGCGGCGCCTGTGCGCCGCTGGCGACATCGACCGTCCACAGCGTCGAACGCGCCCGGTCGGTCATGATGTCGTTGCTGCGACGGACATAGACGACGGTCTTCCCGTCCGGCGCAATCTGCGGATCGCTGGCGACCTCCAGGTTGAAGAGATCCGCGCCGGTGAACAGGCGCCCTGCCGGTGCGGGCGGCGCGCCCACGGCGGGCGCGGCCAGCAAGACCGCAAGCAACGCGACGAGGGGACGACTCCACATGACAGGCTCCTTGCAAGGCAGGCTGGCCGGATCGGCCACAAGCCGGGCAAGGTAACGGTTTCCCGCTCCGATCGCGTGCGCCGAAAGTCGTGGTAGCGGGCCGGAGCGGAGCGGCGATCGCATGCCGGAAGCGACCCACGCCGCGCGCTGGCAGGCTGCCCTTGCTGGCCAGGCGCCGGGCGCCCCGCGCCAGGCGCATTCCTCGCCGGAATCGCGATCCGACCCGCCGGACGGGCGCGTACTTTGCCGTCGCAACCCCTTGCGCTATGGTTGGCGGCGGATGCACTCCGCTCCGTTTCCTTTGCCACGGGCCAAGCTCGCAGCTGCCCATGGCCTGACTCAAGGGTTCACTTCATGCACAAGCCACTCATCGCTTGCGGTTCCCTGGCCGCAGTCCTGTTTGCCGCCGTCGCCAGCGCGGCGGTGCCCGAATACACCGGCACCGAGCTCGAGGCACGCAGCAATCTCATCGTCAACGACAACGGCTACAACGTGCCGCCGGGCACCTCGTTCAACTCCATCTCCGCCAATCTGAACGATGCCGGCATGGTGACCTTCACCGCCGGCGTGGTGCCGATCGACGGCGACCTCTCCCGCACGGGCGCGGGGATCTGGCTGGGCGGTCATGGCACCGGCGAGTTCGTGGCGATCCACGAACCGGCCAGTCCCGATCCGGAAGTGACCATGATCATCTCCGACCGCCCCAGCATCAACCTGCATGGCTGGCTCGGCTACTACACCAGCGAGGATGGCGGTCCCTATACCTTGCGCCGCTACAACCCGCTCACCGCAACCTCGAGCCCGGTCAGCGTGATGCCGCTGACGCCCACGTCGATCGCCAATCCGGACATCGGCTCGGATCGCGGCATCGGCTTCAAGGGCCGCTTTGGCCTGGGCTACGGCATCGCCCTGGCGGGCGTGAACCCGGGTGTCATGTATGCCACCGACACCAACGTGGATGCGGCCAGCCCCTACGCCTACATCTACTCGCCGGCGACCAACGACGCGCACCAGATCGCGGTCAAGGTCAGCACCAGCGACTACAGCCACAATGAGATCCGCCTGTTCCACGGGCCTGGCGACAGCGAGCTCGTGGTGGCCGACAAGGTCACCGACGCGGCATCGCCGTTCCGCAAGTTCGACAATGGCCTGGCCCTCAACCAGCGCGGCGACGTAGCGGTGGCAGTGAACCTGGACGAGGGCAACGTACGCGCGGTGTATCGCTTCACGCGCACGGCCGCCGGCTACGCGGCCGCCGAGATCGCGCGTGTCGAGGCGACCGGCATGGTGCGCGGCATCGATTTCTTCGCGCCGGCCATCAACGACGCCGGCCTGGTGGTGTTCCGCGGCGAGGACGAGAACGGCCAGGCGATCTTCGCCGGCGACGGGGATTCCCTGGTGCGCGTGATCGGCAAGGGCGACGTGGTGGCCACCGACCTCGGTTCAGGCCAGCTCGGCCAGCATGATTCCAGCCCGGTCTTCAGCGGCGCACCCGCCGTCAACAACTTCGGCGACATCGCCTTCGTCGCCGGCCTGCATCCGGAAGGCGACAACCAGGTGGAATGGGGTTCGGGCGTGTTCGTCGCCTACGCGGAGCGGCCCGAGCCGCCAGCGGTGGACGATGGCATCTTCGCCAATGGTTTCGAGAGCACGCCGCCGAGCATGGAATACGCGCACGATGACGGCACCGGCAACACCAACCAGGGGCCGCCCTCGAGTTTCGATCCGGACATGCTGTGGGGCAACTACTTCACGGTCGCCGCGGGCGGTGAGGTGATCACCCAGATCAAGGTCGCCTTCGGCCCGACCTTCCCTTCGCTCGCGCACGGCCCGGTCACCTTCTGGCTGCTGGAAGATGCCGATGCGGATGGCGATCCGACCAATGCGCGTGCGGTGGCGAGCGTCCAGGCCACGCCCGACGTTTCCGGCAACACCTTCTACACCGTGCAGATTCCACCGACCCAGGTGCAGGGCGCATTCTTCGTCGGCGCCAGCGCCAAGCTCATGGGCGGCCAGGACAAGCCGGCGCGCGCTGATACCTCCAACCCCGGCGACAATTCCTGGTTCTGCTACGCACCGGACATTGCCAGCACCATCGACGACCTCGCCAGCGCGCCGTTCTGCTCGCGCAATACCGCGCCGACGGCACCGCTGCCCTCCGCCTTCATGGTGCGTGCGGTGGCCATTCCGGCCGGCTAGGTCCCGCGTCCCGGCTGCCGGCCCGGGGCGGCAGCCGGGCACGTCTGCACGAGCGCACGCTGACGTGCGATCGTCGCCAGCGCGCGTCGGGCGGGTTCGCGCGGCTGCGCTGGCGGCCTGCGTGCACGCGGTCCCGCACGCTGCGCGCGTGGTGCCCGCAGGCAGCAGCGGCTGAGGCCAAATGCCGGTTCGCAAGGGTGCATCCTGGCAAGGTCGTGCCCGCTTTCCTTTGCGAACGGGCGCCGTGGGCGGATAATCCACGGCCGCCCGCTTGCAATCCCATCATGGCTTTCGTTCCCGGACAACGCTGGATCTCCAACGCCGAACCAGAACTTGGTCTCGGCACCGTCGTACGCCGTGACGGGCGCACCGTGCAGGTGTTGTTCGCCACCGCTGGCGTGCTGCGCCAGTATGCCATGCATGCCGCGCCGCTGATGCGTGCCGAATTCCGCATCGGGCAGAAGATTTCCGGACAGAGGCGCAGCTTCGTCGTCGAGCGCGTCAGCACGGCCGATGGGCTGCTCAACTACCACGGCGCCGATGGCAGCCTGTCGGAGGCGGAGCTCGACGACGCGCAGCCGATTTCGCGCGCCGACGAACGCCTGCTGTCCGTGCGCATCGATGCCCCGGACCGCTTCGACTTCCGCTGCGAGGCCCTGGCCCGCCGAGCGGCGGCCATGCGTTCGCCTGCCTTCGGCCTGGCTTCCGCGCGGGTGGACCTGATTCCGCACCAGCTGCGTGTCGCCGAAATCGTCGCCGGGCGCCAGCCGCCACGCGCCCTGCTCGCCGACGAGGTGGGTCTGGGCAAGACCATCGAGGCCGGCCTCATCCTCGCCCGCCTGCTCGCCAGCGGCCGCGCGGCGCGCGTGCTGGTGCTGGTACCGGCCAGCCTGACCAGCCAGTGGCTGGTGGAACTGCTGCGGCGCTTCAACCTGGGCTTTGCCCTGTTCGACGAGGAACGATGCGAATCGATCGCGCTCGGCAATCCGCACGACAACCCCTTCGAGGACGAACAGCAGGTGCTGGCCGACATCGGCTGGCTGGCGGCCAATCCCAAGCGCACCGCCCAGGTGGTGGACGCTGGCTGGGACGTGGTCGTGGTGGACGAAGCCCACCACCTCGAGTGGGCGCCGGATGCCGCCAGCCCCGCCTACCTGCTGGTCGAAGCGCTGGCCGCCGCCACGCCCGGCCTGTTGCTGCTCACCGCGACCCCGCAGCAGCTGGGGCGCAGCGGCCACTTCGCGCGCCTGCGCCTGCTGGATCCGGCCCGTTACGTGGACCCCGATGCGTTTGCGGCCGAGAGCGAAGGCTATGCGCGGCTTTCGGCGATTGCCGCCCAGCTGCTCGATGGACAGGCGCTGGCCCCGGCGGCGCGTGACGAACTGGCGACCCGCTTCGCCGACGATGCCGATCTGCTCGACCTGCTCGCCCGCTACGACGCCGACCGGGCCACGCATGCATCGGCGCTGCTCGATGCCCTGATCGACCGTCACGGCACCGGAAGGGTGATGTTCCGCAACCGGCGCGCGCAGATCGGCGGCTTCCCGCGCCGTGTCGAGGCCATCGAGGTACTGGACGGCAGCGAACTCGACGACGCCCGGCGCCAGGCGCTGCTGGCCGAGTTCCACGCCGACGCCATGCTGCATCCACCCGCGGTCGAGATCGACTACCAGGACGACCCGCGCCTGCCCTGGCTGCTGGCGCTGATCGAGCGCCTGGGCGGACACAAGCTGCTGCTCATCTGCCGCACCCAGGCCAAGGTGCTGGCGCTGGAGGCGGCCCTGCGCCTGCGCAGCGGGGTCAAGGTCGCGCGCTTCCACGAGGGCATGACCATCCTGCAACGTGACCGCAACGCGGCCTGGTTCGCCCAGGCCGATGGGGCGCGCATCCTGCTGTGCTCGGAGATCGGCTCGGAAGGGCGCAACTTCCAGTTCGCCCACGATCTGGTGCTCTGGGACCTGCCACACGATCCCGACCTGCTGGAACAGCGCATCGGCCGCCTCGACCGCATCGGCCAGCGCCACGACATCCAGATCCATGCCGGCGTGTTCAGCGGCACGGCCCAGCACGCCCTGCTGCGCTGGTATCACGAGGGCCTCGACGCCCTGCGCGTCAGTCCGTCCGATGGGCGCGAGATCGTGCGCCGCTTCGAAGCTCGCCTGCGCACGGTTGCCGAGCAGCATGCGCTCGGCGGCGAACGCGAAGATGCGGAGCTGGACGCGCTGATCGCCGAAACCGCGGCGACCCACCGCGAACTGTCCGAACTGGTCAATGCCGGTCGTGACCGCCTGCTGGAGCTGGCAACCGAGCGCGAAGCGCGCGAGCAGCGACTGTTGAACGCGCTGCAAGCCGGCGACGAGGACCTGGAGGCCGATGCCTTCATGCTGAGGCTGTTCGAGCAGTTCGGCATCGAAGGCGAGGAAACCGGCCCGCGCAGCGTGGTGCTGGATCCGGAATACCTCAGTACCGATGGTTTCCCCGGCCTCAAGGACGGCCCGCAGCAGGTGACCTTCGACCGCGCGACCGCGTTGGCGCGCGAGGAGCTGCCGCTGTTGCGGATCGACCACCCGCTGGTGGCCGGGGCGCTGGACCTGCTGCTGGAAAGCGAACATGGCAATGCGGCGGTACTCGTCGATGCCGCCCTGCCCCTGCGCACCGCGCTGCTCGAATGCATCTTCGTGCTGGACTGCGTGGCCGAGCGCACGCTGCACGTCGGCCGCTTCCTGCCGCCGCTGCCGCTGCGCACACTGGTGGACACGCGCCTGAGCGTGCGTGGCGACTACGCCCCCGATCCGGCCAGCCTGGCGCGGGCACGCGAACAACCCATCGACGCGGCGCGCTTTCGACCGCTGCTGGCCAAGCTGGTGCCGCCGATGCTCGCCGCCTGCGAGACCGAGGCGCGGCGCCTGGCTGCGACCGAGATCGGCCAGGCGCTCAGTGCCGCCGAACACAGCCTGGTCGCGGCCCACACCCGGCTGACTGCGCTCGCCCGCGTCAACCCCGCCGTGCACGCCAGCGAGATCGACGCGATCAGCGCCGAGCTGGAAGCCCTGCGCGCCGCCCTCTCCGGCGCGGCGCCGCGGCTGGACGCCATCCGCTTCGTGTGCAGCCCGGACCTGGCCGCCAAGGCGACCGGCTGAGCGCGGGGTCGGCCTTCACGCAAAGGCCGGCCACGTTCCTGTCGCCACCAGCCTGTGCGCGCGGCGCCTGCCAGGTCGGCCGCGCCCGAACCGAGTGCCGCTCAGGCCGCCTGCGGCTGCTTCATCAACAGGGCGAGAATGGCGCCGAGGCGCTCGCGCATCTCGCGACGATCGACGATCAGGTCGATGGCTCCGTGCTCGAGCAGGAACTCCGAACGCTGGAAACCTTCCGGCAGGGTCTCGCGCACGGTCTGCTCGATCACGCGCGGGCCGGCGAAGCCGATCAGCGCCTTGGGCTCGGCAATATTCAGGTCGCCCAGCATGCCCAGGCTGGCCGATACGCCGCCCGTCGTCGGGTGGGTCAGCACGCTGATGAAGGGCACGCCGGCATCGCGCATGCGCGCCAGCGCGGCCGAGGTTTTCGCCATCTGCATCAACGAGAACAGGCCTTCCTGCATGCGCGCGCCGCCAGTCGCCGCAAAGCAGACCAGGGGCATGCGCTCGGCCAGGGCGAGCTCTGCCGCGCGGGTGAACTTCTCGCCGACCACCGAGCCCATCGAACCACCCATGAAGGCGAAATCGAAGGCGCAGGCCGCCAGCGGCCGCCCCTTCAGCTTGCCGCGCATGGCGATCAGGGCGTCCTTTTCGCCGGTCTGCTTCTGCGCCGCGGTGATGCGGTCGCGGTACTTCTTCGAATCGCGGAATTTCAGCGGATCGGTAGGTTCGAGATTGGCAAACAGTTCCTGCGCACTGCCCTCATCCAGGAATGCCAGCAGTCGCTTGCGCGCGCGAATCGCGTGATGATGTCCGCACTTGGGGCAGACCATCAGCGCCGCTTCCAGATCCGGCTGGTACAGCACGGCGGCACAGCCTTCGCACTTCTCCCAAAGGCCTTCGGGCACCTTGCCCTTGCTGGCGGTGGTGGTGCGCATGCGCGGATTGACGAGTCGTTGCAGCCAGTTCATGGGTAATTGATTTCCGGATGGGCATCCTGCGGTTTCCACCCGCATCCTTGCAAGCGGGTCACGGCTTCGCGTGCGCGCGAGACGGCGCAAGCCGCGGGAACGGCCGCCCGATGGCGACGGCGCCCGCGGACGCGATCCCCGGTGGGCGCGCACCGGCCACAGCGTGCCGTGGCACCGACAAACCTGCGCACCGCCGTTCACGCCACCGCGGGCCGGCCCGTCCTGCGCCCAGCACCCCGGCAAGGGGACTCAAGCGTTCATCGCGTCCCGCTTGCTTGCGCAGGCTTCATCCAGCGCTGCACGCACCGGCGCGATGAAGTCCCGCGCACGCTGGCAGAGGGTCATCTCGTCGCCGGCGCCGGCCAGTTGCCCGACCAGGGCACTGCCAATCACCACCGCATCGGCGAACGCGCCGATCTTCGCCGCCGACGCGGCATCGCGCACGCCGAAACCCACCGCGACGGGCACCCGGGTGCGCGCCTTGATGGCCTCGACCCGCGCGCGCACGTCGTCGTGGCTGATGCGGTCGGCACCGGTAATGCCGGCGAACGAGACATGGTACAGGAAACCCGTGGCGGCCTCGCAGATGCGCGCCAGGCGCGCGTCCGGCGTGGTCGGCGCGGTCAGCAGGATGCGCGCCAGCCCCGCGTCGCGCAGCGGCGCCGCACTGGCCGATTCCTCGATCGGGCAGTCCACCAGCAGCACGCCATCGACGCCCGCCGCCGCGGCCTCGCGGGCAAAGCGTGCCGTGCCATGGATTTCGACCGGATTGAGATAGCCCATCAGCACGATGGGCGTGACGGCATCCTGGCGGCGGAAATCACGCACCCAGGCGAGCACTTCGTCCAGCCCGATGCCGCGCGCGATGGCCCGCTCGCTGGCCTGCTGGATGACCGGACCATCGGCCATGGGGTCGGAAAACGGCACGCCGAGTTCGATCAGGTCGGCGCCGGCGGCGACCAGCGCGTGCATCAGCGCCACCTGTGCTTCCGGCAGCGGGTCGCCGGCGGTGATGAAGGGAATCAGCCCGGTGCGTCCGGCCTCGCGCAGGGCGGCGAAGCGCGCGTCGATGCGCTTGCACCCAGTCTCCGGCTGCCCGGCCTGTGAATCACTCATGACCCGTCCTCCAATCGCCCTTCCCCAGCCGCACTCCGGCGCAGGCCGCGGCGCAGTGGCTGTCCACCCGCCCATGCCGGCGCCGGGTCCCGACCTTCGCCGGCGCGACGAACGTGAGCGCGCCGCGGGTCGGGACTGACGCCCCGACGCGGGTTCCTTCGCCGACCTTCATAGCGACAGGCCCTCGCGGGCGGCAATGGTATGCACGTCCTTGTCGCCGCGGCCGGACAGGTTGCACAGCACCAGTGCGTCGCGTGGCAGCTCGGCAGCCAGCTTCATCGCCTGGGCCACCGCATGGCTGGATTCCAGCGCCGCGAGGATGCCTTCGCTGCGCGCCAGACGATGGAACGCGGCGAGTGCCTCCTCGTCGGTGACGCCGACATAGCGCGCGCGCCCCGAATCCTTCAGGAAGGCGTGCTCGGGCCCGACGCCGGGATAGTCCAGTCCCGCCGAGACCGAATGGGTTTCGGTGATCTGCCCGTCGTCGTCGCACAGCACGTAGGTGCGGTTGCCGTGCAGCACGCCGGGGCGTCCCGCCGCCAACGAAGCGGCGTGGCGGCCACTGGCGAGGCCCTCGCCCGCCGCTTCCGCACCGACGATGCGCACCTCGGCATCGTTGAGGAAGGCATGGAACAGGCCGATCGCGTTGGAACCGCCGCCCACGCAGGCGGTGATCACGTCCGGCAGGCGACCGTACTGTGCCAGCATCTGCGCGCGCGCCTCGCGGCCGACCACGGCGTTGAAGTCGCGCACCATGCGCGGATACGGGTGCGGGCCAGCCACGGTGCCGATGATGTAGAAGGTGTCGGCAACGTTGGTCACCCAGTCGCGCATGGCTTCGTTGAGGGCGTCCTTGAGGGTCTTGGAGCCCGAGGTCACCGGCACCACTTCGGCGCCGAGCAGCTGCATGCGATAGACGTTGATCTTCTGCCGCTCGATGTCCACCGCGCCCATGTACACGACGCAGTCCAGGCCAAAACGCGCGCACACCGTGGCGGTGGCGACGCCATGCTGGCCGGCGCCGGTCTCGGCGATGATGCGCCGCTTGCCCATCGCGCGCGCCACCAGCGCCTGGCCGATGGTGTTGTTGATCTTGTGCGCGCCGGTGTGGTTGAGGTCCTCGCGCTTGAGCAGGATCTGCGCGCCACCGACTTCGCGGGACAGGCGTTCGGCATGGTAGATCGGCGAGGGCCGACCGACGTAATGCGCCAGGTCGCGCTCGAACTCGGCGATGAAGTCCGGATCGACGCGCAGGCGATCGTACGCCGCGGTCAGCTCGGCCAGCGGTGCCACCAGGGTTTCGGCCACGAACGAGCCGCCGTAGGGGCCGAAGTGGCCGTGCGCGTCGGGGAAGGCGGAGAAGTCGCCGATCTTGCCCATGGGAAGTCGTCAGTCAGGAAGGAACGCGGCGCACGCACCGGGCAGGTTCAAGGCCGGGGCGACAGCGCAGCACGCCATGGTACGGCCGCCGGCGCAAGACGGCCAGCATATGCGTGGGCGTGATGACGCCGGCGTGCTGCTCCGCCTCGTCGCGTTGGTGGACGCGGTCGATGAAATCGCGATCCCAGGTCGCCTCGGCATCGAAATGCGGCCCGAAGCCGCGATCGATGAAGGGGTCGATGAGGTTGCCGAAGCCGAAGAAGAACTCGAAATCGAAGCGCGCGATCAGCAGCGGCAGGATGTCCTGCGCGCGGATGCCCTCGAAACCCTCGTTCGAGCAGTCCCAGTCTTCCAGCAATTCCTCATGCCGATTGAGCTGCACGTTCCAGCGATACGCTTGCGGCAGCTCGCGCCAATACTCGTGAATGATGGCCATCGCCTCCGGCCAGCGCATGTGGCCGTTGCGACCGATCATGTCCGAGACGATGAAGCGCCCCTGCGGAACGAGCGCGCCTTCGACGGCGGCAAACAGGCCCTCGAGCGCGACGACATGGTGCAGGCTCTGGTTGGCCAGGACCGCTTCGTAGGGATGCGTGGGCCGCCAACGATTGAAGTCCCCGCGCACCGGCAGGATGTGCCCGGCCAGACCCGCTTCGGCAGCCTGCCGCGTGCCGCGTTCCAGCATTGCAGCGTTGATGTCGATGCATTCGATGGTGAAATCGACCACGTTGCGCTCCAGCAGACCGCGTGCGACACGGATCTCGGTGTCGCAGTTGCCCGAACCGAGGCTGGCGATGCGCAACGGGCGCCCGACCTCGGCCGCTGTCTCGGCGAGGTAGTTCACGAAGAACTGGTCGGGATTGGAAAACCCGAACGCTTCCAGTTCCGGGCGCAGCCAGGTGTTGGACCAGTAATGAAAAATGGCCGGAAGATCATGTACTTCCACTTGCTCTGCGAAGATGGCGCGCTCGGCAGCGAGGCGACCGGCGTAGCCGGGGGGCGCCGCGGAATGCGCTCGACGCAGGGCATCCCCAAGCGCGCGCAGCCGGCGCTTCAGCGCGTCCGCGAGGCGGCGCGCCAAGCGCAGGAGGCGCTGGATAATGCCCGGCCTCATGGGAACACGTCCCCACGATAGGCCTGCACCGCGGCGACGAAGGCACGCATGCGCGCCGGGTCCTTGATCCCCGGCACGGATTCTATGCCGCTGGACACATCGACCGCGAACGGCCGCGCCAGCGCAATCGCCCGGGCGACATTGGCCGGTTCCAGGCCGCCGGCCAGCACCAGCGGGCGCTCGAGGGCGGTCGGCACGCGGCGCCAGTCGAAGGCATCGCCACTGCCGCCCGCGGCGCCGCTGGCATGGCTGTCGAGCAGGAAGCCGCAGGCGCGTGGATGGGCGGCGGCGTATCCCTCGACATCCACGACCGAAGCCATCGGCACGGCCTTGAGGTAGGGACGGTCGAACTGCCCGGCGAACGCGGCATCCTCGCTGCCGTGGAACTGCAGCAGGTCAGGCTGCAGGGTGGCCACGACCTGCCGCACCCAGGCCGCGTCATCGTCCATGCACAAGGCGACGGCCGACACGAAGGGCGGCAGCAGATCACGCAGCGCGCGCGCGGCGGCGGGCTCGATGTAGCGCCGGCTCCTGGGGGTCAGCACGAACCCGATCGCGTCCACACCGAGTTCGACCGCCAGGCGCACGTCTTCGGCGCGGGTCAGGCCACAGAACTTGACGCGGATGCGAGAGGGAATCATGGCGCCTTCAAGAGCATCGCGGCTGAAGCCGCTCCCGCGCTAGAGTAGCCAGGCCTTCGCGCAGTGGGCGGGACTTCAGTCCCGATGCCTGGCGATGGGAAAGCCAAAAGCATCGCGGCTGAAGCCGCTCCCACGCTAGAGTAGCCAGGCCTTCGCGCCGTGGACGGGACTTCAGTCCCGATGCCTGGCGATGGGAAAGCCAAAAGCATCGCGGCTGAAGCCGCTCCCACGCAAGAGTAGCCAGGCCTTCGCGCCGTGGGCGGGACTTCAGTCCCGATGCCTGGAGACGGGAAAGCCAAAAGCATCGCGGCTGAAGCCGCTCCCACGCTAGAGTAGCCAGGCCTTCGCGCCGTGGGAGGGACTTCAGTCCCGATACCTGGAGACGGGAAAGCCAGGCGAATCGCGGCTGAAGCCGCTCCCACGCTAGAGTAGCCAGGCCTTCGCGCCGTGGGCGGGACTTCAGTCCCGATGCCTGGAGACGGGAAAGCCAGGCGCATCGCGGCTGAAGCCGCTCCCACGCAAGCCGCTCCCACAAGAACTTCTCCCACGGGTGTCGCTCCCACACAAGTCGTCCCCACGCGGGCAGGGCCGATCATCGCGTGACGACTTCCGCCGGCAGTCCCCACTGCGCGGGGTAGCGCGGGGCGAGGAAGGTGAGCCCAGTCGGCGGGGCGGTGGGGCCGGCTGCGTTGCGATCGCGCCCGGCGAGCAGTTCGGCCAGCCATTCCAGCGGACGCTCGCCGCGGCCGATCGGCAGCAGCGAACCGACGATGTTGCGCACCATGTGGTGCAGGAAGGCATTCGCCTCGATCTCGACATGCACGCGATCGGCGCAGCGCGTCACGCTGATCTCGTGCACGCAGCGCATGGGCGTGCCGGCCTGGCACTGGGCACTGCGGAAGGCACTGAAATCATTCTCGCCCAGCAGGGCCTGTGCGGCACGCTGCATCGCCTCGACATCCAGCGGCACCCGCTCCCAGGTAACGTAGCGGGCCTCGAGCGCCGCCCGCACCGGGCGGTTGAGCAGGGTATAAAGATAGCGGCGCGCGCGCGCAGCGAATCGCGCATGGAAATCGTCATTGACCGGCTGCGCCCAGAGCACCGCAATCGCGCGCGGCAGGCGTGAGTTGGCGCCCATCATCCAGCCGCGCGGGCTGCGCTCGGCGGTGGTGTCGAAATGCACTACCTGGCAGCGCGCATGCACGCCGGCATCCGTACGCCCGGCACAGGTCACCTCGATGGGCGCGGCGGCGACGAAGGACAGCGCCGCCTCCACCTCACCCTGGATGCTCGGGCGATGCGAGAGGCGCTGCCAGCCGGAAAAGTCCGTGCCGTCATATTCGATGCCTAGGGCGAAGCGCATGGCGCAAGACCACAACGGGCGTTGGCGATTCGCTGCCGGGCGGGGTGCCTGCCATCCGCATCCCGGCTTGCGAACCCCGCTTCCCGGCTCCGGTCAGCCCAACTCGCCAATCAGACGCTGTGCCTCGGCCTTCTGGCCTTCGTCGCCTTCGGCAACGACCTCTTCCAGCATGGATCGCGCGCCTTCCGGGTCGCCCATGTCCATGTAGGCACGGGCGAGATCGAGCTTGGTCGCCACCGCATCCACGCCGCCGAGGAAGTCGTCGTCCAGCGTGGCTGCACCGGCGAACTCATCGACTTCGGTTTCGGCCTCGGCCTCGATGTCGGTCGGCGGCATGGGCTCGGGTTCGATCTCCGCCAGCCGGTCGCCGACTTCATCGGCAACTGCATCGGGCGTTGATGCAGTCGGCTCGGCCTCGAATGCAATCGGCGGCAGGTCACCAAAGGGATTGGCCTGGTCGAACTCGGCTGCGACCGGCGCCTCGGTTCCGAACTCGTGATCGAGACCAAAGCCACCGACTTCGTCTGTGGACTCGCTTGACGGATCCCGTCGTTCCTCCGTCTGCCCATATGCGTGGGTCGGTGGTGGCTCATCGTCCAGGTTGGCCAGCACGTCCGCCGGCGGCGGCTCAGGCCGGGCCGCATCTTCCTCAGCGTCGCCAGACACGCCGATTTCTGCGTCCGAATAGGCTGATCCATCGGCCTCGTCCACCTCGCCGGTCACCGCGAACAGGGGATTGTGCGGTGCCAGTTCCTGGCCCATCGCCTGGGCTTCCAGCCATTCGGCCTGATGCTCCTCGCCGACGATGTCGTGCATCTGCGAGGCGGCGATCTCGAAGGCCTCGACATCGCGCCGGGCGTAATAGACGCTCAACAGTTCGAGGTGCAGGCCGGCGTCGTGCGGATGGTCTTCGAGGCGCGCGAGCAGCTCGGCTTCTTCCTGATCGAGCCCGGCGCCCGCGGCACCGGCGGGCAAGGGGGAATCACCGAAGGCATCGGCAATGGAACTGCGTGCGGCGGGCGCCTGCCTGCGGCGACGCATGCCGAACCACGCTGCGAGCAGCACGAGGATGCCGGCGATGAGCGCGGCGGGCTTGATCCAGGCTTGCATATACCATGGCCCCATCGATGTATCCGGCTGGACGGGCGCCGGCACGCTACCGCCCGGGGCCGACTCCGCGCCCGACCCGCTGGGGGCCTCGGGCGCCGCAACGGGTTGTGCGGGCGTTTGCGCCAATGCCGCTGCCGACGAATCCGCTGTCTCGCCGGCGGCCGGCGTGCCCGACGCGCCGTCGGCCGGCGCCGACTCCGCGCCGCTGGCTGCCGCGCCTTCGGGCGTGGCGGCAAGCGTGTCCGCCTGGGTTGCAGCCTCGCCAGTGGCCGCTTCACCGGCCGTCGTCCCGGCTTCGGCAGCGCCGTCGTGGGCAGCGTCGGCAGGTGCAGAAGCTTCCGACTCGCCGGTACCCCAGATGTCATCCTTGCCGATCGGCTCCGCTGCCGTCGTGGCAGCGGCCGTGGAAGTGTCGCCCGCAGCGGCCGCGGCCGGGGCCTGCTCGCCGGCGGCCGCCACTTCGGCAGAGGGTGCGGCCTGCGCCGTGCCCGCGGCGGCGGTCCGCAATTCCTGCAGCTTGCGCTGCAGGTCGGCAATCTCCGAATCCTTGAGGCTGAGCAGGCGCTCGTTCTTGGTCTTGAGATCCTCCAGTTCCTTCACCCGGGACTTCAGTTCCTTGCTTTCCTGCTGCTCGGAACCGAGGGCCTCGCGGGTGCGCGCGAGTTCGGCCTTGAGTGCGCCGGTCGCGGCACTGCCCCCGTCGCCAGGCCGGTCGGCAGTAGCCAGGCTGTCCTGCCCGGCCCGGGGCGGCACGAGCTCGAGGCGCTCGCTCGCGCCGCCGGCGCTGCCGGCAACACCGGCGCCCGGTGTCATGCTGGCGGCATCGGCAACGCGCGTCGGGGCGGCCTGGATACCGCGCCAATCCTCGATCTGGGCGCGCACCTGGGCCGCGGCGTCCGCGGCCGAGCCGACGGCGCTGAGCTCATCGGCGCTGGGCACGCGCAGGATCGCGCCACGCTTGAGCGCGTTGATGTTGTCCTTGTAGAACGCCGATGGATTGGCCTTGAACAGGGCCAGCATGGCGCGGTTGAGGTCGTCGTCCGGGCGCACCATGCGGGCGATCTGCGACAAGGTCTGGCCGGACGCGACCGGGCCGTATTCGCCGGCCGTGGCGGCCGACGCGGCCGCAGGTGCCGGACTGCGCGGGGCGGCGACCGGCGCCGGTGGCTCGCGCATCGGCGCGGTTGCCGCCGGCGGTGCGGCCGGCGTGCGCGCGGGTGGCGCGGCGGGCGTGGTGGCCACGCTGCGTGCCGGCGCCGTCACCGGCGGGTCGAGCAGCACGGTGTACTCGCGCAGCAGGCGCCCCTTGGGCCAGTTCGCCTCGACCAGGAAGTCCAGATAACTCTGGCGCACCGGCTCGTCGCTGGTGACCTTGATGACCGGCGCACCGTTGGCATCCTTGTCGAGCTCGAACTTCAGCGGCACGCCCAGGCGCGCGCGGCTGAGGCCGATGCGCTCGAACTCCTCGGCGCCGGCGAGCGTCACCAGCAGGCCTTCGGCCTCGCCCGGGCTGCTCTGGATGACGGGAATCTCGGCGTTCAGCGGCTGGTTCAGCCGCGAATGTACCCGGACGGGCCCCAGGCCCAGGGCCAGCACATCCGTTACGCCCAGTGCAAGCGCGATCGCGAGCGACAGTTGCAGTGGTCGTTTCATCTAGTTAAGCCCCCCGAAGGCATGCAAGAAGTCCAAGGCCAATCTCGAAACGGGCTTATAACACATTCATAACCATGTATCACGAATACGTTTTCCAACTTTCCGGGCCAGCCCTCAAAGCCCATCACGCACCAGCAGTTCGGCGATCTGCACCGCGTTGAGCGCGGCGCCCTTGCGGATGTTGTCGGCCACGACCCACAGATTCAGCCCGCGCGGATGGGAAATATCCTCGCGAATTCGCCCCACGTACACGGCGTCCTGCCCGGCCGCATCGGCCGCCGGCGTCGGATACCCGCCGGATCGATGTTCATCGATGACCACCACCCCGGGCGCCGATTTGAGCAGATCGCGGGCCGCCCCTGCCGTGATCCGGTCGCGGGTTTCGACATGGATCGCCTCGGAATGACCGTAGAACACCGGCACCCGCACCGCGGTCGCGTTCACCTGGATCGACTCGTCGGCGAGGATCTTGCGCGTTTCCCACACCATCTTCATCTCTTCGCGCGTGTAGCCATTGTCCTGGAAATCGTCGATCTGCGGAATCAGGTTGAAGGCGATGCGGGCCTGGAACGTGCCCACCTCGAGCTCCTGGAAATTGAGCAGGGCGGCGGTCTGCTGGCCCAGCTCCTCGATCCCCGAACGACCGGCGCCGGAGACCGCCTGGTAGGTCGCCACGTTGATGCGCCGGATGCCGACGGCCCGATGGATCGGCGCCAGGGCCACCATCATCTGCATGGTCGAGCAGTTCGGATTGGCGATGATGCCGCGCTTCTCGTAGGCGCCGATCGCCTCGGGATTGACCTCGGCCACGACCAGCGGAATGTCGTCCTCGTAGCGGAACTCCGAAGTGTTGTCGATGACCACCGCGCCAGCCGCGGCCGCGCGCGGGGCATGCGCGCGGCTGACCTTGCCGCCGGCGGAAAAGAAGGCGATGTCGATGCCGTCGAAGTCGTACCTGGCCAGGTCCCTGACGCCGATTTCGCGCTCGCCGAAACGCACCAGGCCGCCGGCCGAGCGCTCGCTGGCGAGCAGGACCAGTTCGCCGAGGGGGAACTTGCGTTCCTCGAGGATGGCCAGCAGGGTTTCACCGACGGCACCGGTGGCACCGACGATGGCGACGTTGTAGCGGGAGGTTCGGGACATGATGGGCTGGCTGCAGGCGGTTGGGGACGGATGCTCGGCGACTGGACGGGTACTGGACGGGCTAGGGCATTCCGGCGGGAATGCGCGGGGCGACCTGCCCCACATCACCACACTGGGCGCGGTGGCGCAGGGCCTGGTCCATCAGCACCAGGGCCATCATCGCCTCGGCGATCGGCGTGGCGCGCAGGCCCACACAGGGATCGTGGCGCCCTTTCGTGACGACCTCGACCGGCTGGCCGGCAAGATCGACGCTTCGCCCGGGCACCAGGATGCTCGAGGTGGGCTTGAGTGCGATGCAGGCATGGATGGCCTGGCCGCTGGAGATGCCGCCCAGGATGCCGCCGGCGTGGTTGGAGAGGAACCCCTCCGGGGTCAGCTCGTCGCGATGTTCGCTGCCCTTCTGCGCCACCGCGTCGAAGCCGTCGCCGATTTCCACACCCTTGACCGCGTTGATCGACATCAACGCCGCGGCGAGTTCGGCATCGAGCTTGCCATACACCGGTTCGCCCCAGCCGGGCGGCACGCCTTCGGCCACCACTGCCACGCGCGCGCCGATCGAGTCGCCGGACTTGCGCAGCGCGTGGATCAGGGCCTCGAGCGCCGGCAACATGGCCGCGTCCGGCCAGAAGAAGGGATTGCCCTCCACCGCCGCCCAGTCGAAGCTGCGTGGCACCAGCTCGCCGATCTGCGCCAGGTGTCCGCGCACGCGCACGCCGTGGCGGACGGCCAGCCACTTCTTCGCGATCACCCCGGCGGCCACGCGCATGGTCGTCTCGCGCGCCGAGGAACGTCCGCCGCCGCGCGGGTCGCGGATGCCGTACTTCTGCCAGTAGGTGTAGTCGGCATGTCCCGGGCGGAAGGTATCGGCCACGCCGGCGTAATCCCTGGGGCGCGCGTCGGTGTTGCGGATGAGCAGCGCAATCGGCGTGCCGGTGGTATGGCCCTCATATACGCCGGAGAGGATCTCGACCTGGTCGGCCTCGCGTCGCTGCGAGGTATGCCGGCTGCGCCCGGTCGCGCGGCGATCCAGGTCGGTGCGAAAGTCCTCCGCGGCAAGGGCCAGCCCTGGCGGGCAGCCATCGACGACGCAGCCGATGGCCGGGCCATGGCTTTCGCCGAAGGTGGTGACACGCAGGAGGCTGCCGAAGCTGTTGGACATGGGCGGGGACGGGAATCTGCGTTGCGCGGGGCTGGGCAGGCCTCAGGCCGGCGCGCGCCGGGCCAGCGCGTCGTGGATGGCCGCGGAATGCTCGACCAGGTCGTCGCGATCGAGCAGGAACACGCCCATCTGGCCGACGTCGAACTCGATCCAGTTGAACGGCACGCGCGGCAGCAGCTCGCCCAGGGCACGTTCGCTTTCGCCCACCTCGACGATCAGCACGCCATCTTCGTTCAGGTGCGTGGCGGCGCCGGCCAGGATGCGCAGTGCGAAATCCAGGCCGTCGCGGCCGGCGGTCAGGCCAAGCGCCGGCTCGTGGGCATACTCGGGCGGCAGCGCGGCGTACTCGTCTTCGGTGACGTAGGGCGGGTTGCTGACGATGAGGTCGTAGCGCGCGCCGTCCAGGCCCGCGAACAGGTCCGACGCGACCACCCGCACGCGATCGGCCACGTCCTGGAAGGCGACGTTCTCGCGCGCCAGGGCCAGGGCATCGGCGCTGATGTCGGCCAGATCCACCTGCCAGTCCGGATTGTGGACGGCCATGGCGATGCCAATGCAGCCCGAGCCCGTGCACAGGTCCAGCGCCCGCTCGACCCGATGCTCGTCCAGCCAGGGCGAGAAGCCGCCCTGGATGAGTTCGGCGATGGGCGAACGCGGTACCAGCGCGCGCGGGTCGGACTTGAACTTGAGGCCGGCGAACCAGGCCTCGCCGGTCAGGTAGGCCACCGGCCGGTGCTCGGCGATGCGCCGCTCGATGAGCGCCAGCACCGCCGCGCGCTCATCGCCCGTCAGGCGTGCCTGGCCGTAGGCCGGCGACAGGTCGTGCGGCAGGTGCAGGGCGTGCAGCACCAGGTGCGTCGCCTCGTCCAGCGCATTGTCATAGCTGTGTCCGAAGCTGAGACCGGCGGCGCCAAAGCGGCTGGCGCCGTAGCGGATGAAGTCGATGATGCTGGCAAGTTCCTCGGTCACGCTGCGGCCCGTCGCGCAAGGGATCGCACAGTATAGGCGGCGACCGCCCCGTACGCAGGCCGACCCGCCTATAATGGGCGCATGAAGTTTTCTCACACCGCCGGGCGGGTATCCGCAAGCTGGCTGATCGTGATCACGGCCTTCGCGGCCGCCCTGGGCCTGTGGTTTGGCACGCGCATGTTCGCCACGCCGCCAGCGCCGAACCTGGAAGCAACCCTGCTCTATCCGGCGCCGCGCGCCCTGCCCGACTTCCAGCTCGTCCGCAGCGACGGCACGCCGTTCACGCAGGCGGACTGGAAGGGCCGCTGGACGGTGGTGTTCTTCGGCTTCACCAACTGCCCGGACGTGTGCCCGAACACCCTGTCCACGCTCAGGCAGACCTGGGCCACGCTCGGCACGCAGGGACTGCACGATCGCGTGCGCATCGATTTCATCTCGGTGGATCCGCAGCGCGACACACCCGCGCAGCTTGCCCGCTATACCGCCTTCTTCAGCCCCGACTTCGTCGCCGCAACCGGCAGCGACGAGGAACTGACGCGCCTGACCCGTGCGCTGGGGCTGCTCTACCATCGCGAACCTGCGCAGGATGGCCATTACAGCGTCGATCACAGCGCCTCGCTGGTAGTGATCGACCCACAGGGCCGCCAGGCCGGCCTGATCAAGCCGCCCTTCGACGCGGCACGCATCGCCCGCGACCTGGGCACCCTGGCCGGGGGCGGCTGATGGGTCGCTCCTGATGCGCGCGGCCCTCCTGTTCCAGTACGTCCTGCCGCACCGCCTGCTGTCGCGCCTGGTACGCTGGGCCACGCGCTGGACCTTCGCGCCGTGGAAGAACTTCCTGATCGGGCGCATCGTCAAGGCCTACGATGTCAATCTCGCCGAAGCGGCCACGGCCGATCGTGCTGCCTGGCCGCATTTCAACGCCTTCTTCACACGTGCGCTCAAGCCGGGGGCGCGGCCGCTGCCCGAACGTCGCGACGCGATTGCCTGTCCGGCCGATGGCCGCATCAGCCAGTGCGGCGCCATCCAGGCCGGGCGCATCCTGCAGGCCAAGGGGCAGACCTTCAGCGTGGCCGAACTGCTGACCGACGAGGCCATGGCAGACCCCTATGCCGATGGCCAGTTCCTGACCGTGTATCTGTCCCCGCGCGACTACCACCGCGTACACATGCCACTGGCCGGCGCACTGGTCGAAACCGTCCACGTCCCCGGACGGCTGTTCAGCGTTGCGCCGTTCGCCGTCGCCGGCGTGCCGCGCCTGTTCGCGCGCAACGAGCGCCTGGTCTGCCACTTTCAGGGCGAGGACGGGCCGTTCGCCGTGGTGCTGGTCGGCGCCATGCTGGTATCGGGAATCGAAACGGTCTGGAGCGGGGTGGAAGTGCCGCCCTATGCCAGCCGCATCATCCGCCGCGACTGGCGCGGCCAGGCCATCCGGCTCGATCGCGGCGAGGAGCTGGGACGCTTCAACATGGGCTCGACCGCCATCGTGCTTCTGCCGGCCACGGTCGGCCGATTCGACCCGACACTGGCAGCCGAACAGGCCGTGCGCATGGGCCAGGTCATCGGCGCCACCGTCAATATGTGACGCAGCGCGACAAATTGTGACGCAGACAGTACCCTTTCCTGCCCGCTCGGGGTTAAACTCGGGGAAAGTCACGTTGGGTTATGGATCGATGGGGGTAGTCATGAGGGGGCAGACATGGAGTTCTTGACCCGCTTGATCGCGCTGACGCGCGCCATGCAGTTGCGGCGTCAGTTCCGCGAAGTGAGCCGCATGCTCGAAGAATTGTCGCCGCCGGCGCGACGCCAGATGGCAAGCCTGGCGCTGCGCGAGTTCACGAACGCGTCGAAGAGCGAGTTTCCACACCTGTACGGCACCTCGCCGGACGAGAAGTACCGGGCCTGGGGCAGCGGCACCGATGTCGGGCTCGAGCGCCTGCGTTCGGACAACCTGCAGGTGCGGCTGCGTGGCGGCGCGCTGTGGCTGAGCGTGGCCTATCACGAAACACGCGATTCGCCGTTCGGCGAACAGCAGGAACTGCATCGCCAGCTGATGCGCATCCTGCGCACGCTGAGGGAAACGATTCCGGCCGCGGAACGCGAGCGTGCCGGGCTCGAGGAAGCCGCCTGACGCCCACGCCATGCGTGGTGCGGGCGCCGGCGTTCAGGGCGGCGTGTAGCGAATCGCGACGACCACGAAGCTGGCGTGGCCACGTGGGGCTTCCACCTCGAACTCATCGTCCACGCGTCGCCTGAGCGCCGCGCGCGCGACCGGCGAATCGACGCTGATCCAGCCGCGAGCGGCATCGGTTTCGTCGGGGCCGACGATGCGGTAGTCATGCGTCTGGCCCTGCGCATCTTCCAACGTGAACCAGGCACCGAAGCGGATCGCGCCCGGATCATCGGGCACGCCATCGATGACCTCCAGCTGTCGCAGGCGCCGGCCCAGGTAGCGGACGCGCCGGTCGATCTCGCCCAGCTGCTTTTTCCGGTAGGTGTATTCGGCGTTCTCCGAGCGGTCTCCCTCGGCGGCGGCGGCGGCGAGTGCCTGTACCACCTCCGGCCGGCGCACGCGCCACAGTTCATCCAGCTCCTGCCTGAGCCGCGCATGGCCCTGCGGCGTGATGAGCGCCGTCGAAGCCACCCCCGGAGCGCGCCAGCGGCCCATGCCCGCGACCTCAGCGGCGGCGCATGGAGCCGAAGACCCCGCGCAGCACCGAGCGGCTGAACTGCCCGCCGAAGTTGCGTGCGGCCGACTTGGCAAACGCCTCGATCATGCCCTGGCGCCGGCCGGTGCCGAGCAGCATGTCGCGTGCGGCACCCATCCAGCCCGCTTCTTCCTGCGCCGGTGCCGCCTTGCCGGCGCCCTTGCCCGCGCTGGGTCCGGCTGGCGACGCAGCCGCTGCGGACTGCTCGGCACGCGCCGCGAGGATCTCGAAGGCCGATTCGCGGTCCACGCCGGTGTCGTAGCGGCCGCCCACCGGCGAGCGCGCGCGCACCGCGGCGCGTTCCGCGTCCGTGATGGCACCGATCCGGCAGGTTGGCGGACACACCAGGACGCGCTGCACCGGCAAGGGCACGCCACCCTCCTGCAGGGTCGAGGCCAGTGCCTCGCCCACGCCGAGCTGGCCGATCGCCGCGCTGACATCGATGGCCGGGTTCGGCACGAAGGTTTCCGCCGCCGCCCTGACCGCCTTCTGGTCGCGTGGCGTGAAGGCACGCAGGGCGTGCTGGATGCGGTTGCCCATCTGGCCGAGGATCACGTCCGGCAGGTCGTCCGGATTCTGCGAACAGAAGTACACGCCCACGCCCTTGGAACGGATCAGGCGCACCACCTGCTCCACGCGCTGGCGCAGCACCGGCGGTGCATCGGCGAACAGCAGGTGCGCCTCGTCGAAGAAGAACACCAGCTTGGGTTTGTCCAGGTCGCCCGCCTCGGGCAGGCGCTCGAACAGCTCGGACAGCATCCACAGCAGGAAGGTGGTGTAGAGCCTGGGCTTGAGGATCAGCTGGTCGGCGGCCAGCACGTTGACGATGCCGCGCCCGGACAGGTCCTGGCGCATGAAGTCGGCGAGATCCAGCGCCGGCTCACCGAAGAAGCGGTCGCCGCCGGCCTGCTCCAGTGACAGCAGTGCGCGCTGGATCGCGGCGAGCGAGGCCGAGGACATCAGCCCGTACTGCTGCGAAAGATCCTTGGCACGCTCGCCCGCCCAACCCAGCAGCGCACGCAGGTCCTTGATGTCCAGGAGCAGCAGCCCCGCGTCATCGGCCGCCTTGAAGACGACTTCCAGCACGCCCGACTGGATGTCGTTGAGCTCGAGCAGGCGCGCCAGGAGCTGCGGACCCATTTCCGAAATGGTCGTGCGCACCGGGTGGCCGGCCTGGCCATAGATGTCCCAGAACACCACCGGATTGGCCGCCGGCGCCCAGTCGATGCCGAGCGTGTCGATGCGGGCCTGCAGCTTGGCACCCCTGGCGCCGGCCTGGGAGAGGCCGGCCAGGTCACCCTTGACGTCGGCCAGGAACACCGGCACGCCGAGCCGGGAAAAGCCTTCCGCCAGTACCATCAGCGACACCGACTTGCCGGTGCCGGTGGCGCCGGCGATGAGGCCATGGCGGTTCGCATACCTTGGCAGCAGGTGGACGTCCTGCGTGCCCTTGCCAATCAAGATGTCGTTCACCCTGTCTCCCCACGTACCGGATCGGTCGTCCGCCGCTGCGGACGCCATGACGCCCGGATTGTAGCGGCGTTCCAGCCGCTTGCGGCTTGCTCGCCATCGCACTGGCGGGTAACGTGCAGTGGTCCCCTCGTCGCCCCGCCTCCGCTCGATGCAAGCCCTCGCCCGTCTCGCCGTGTGCACCCTCCTGCCCGTCCTTGCCGCCTGCGCCGGCACGCCATCACGTGCTCCGGCACCCGGCGCGCCCGCGCCGCTCTCGGCCACCGATGCCCTCTACCAGCAGCTCGACCAGACCACGGCGCGCTACGAGGCCGCCCAGGCGCGCATCCACCAGGGCGATGCGCTGCGCGGCCAGCAGGAAGCCACGGCCGCGCTGGACGATCTGCGCGCCGGCGCCTCGCGGTGCCTGGCCTTGCCCGGCTGCGACGTCGAACGCTTCGTCGCCACCCTCGACGGGTTTCTGCGCAGCGATGCGGGCAGCGGTGCGAATGGCAACGGCGCCACGCCCGAAGCCACCAACGAGGCCGGAGAAGCCTCGCCGGTGATCGCTGCCGTGCCCGAACTGGCGCGTTCGGTGGCCTTGCTCAAGGGGCGTGAACTGGGCGACGTGATCGCCCTCAACGGTCCGGTCAAGGCGGCGCTGGAGGCCTGGCTGACGCAATACCGTCCCAATCTCATCGCCGCCTGGGAAAACTACCAGCACCTGCGCCACCTGATGGCGCCCGAGTACGAGCGCGCCGGCCTGCCCGAAGCAATCCTGTTCGGCATGCTTGCGCAGGAATCGGGCGGCAAGGTGCACGCCGTGTCGCGCTCGGGCGCCTCGGGACCGCTGCAGTTCATGCCTGCCACCGGTCAGCGCTTCGGCCTGCGCAGCGTGGCCGGCTTCGACCAGCGTTTCGATCCGGCGCTCTCGGCACGCGCCAATGCCGCCTACCTCAACGAGCAACTGGCGATCTTCAACAACAACCTGGAACTGGTGATCGGCGCCTACAACGGCGGCGAAGGCGCGATGCGCCGGCGCGTGGCCGCAGCCGGCGGCGCGACCAGCTTCTGGGATCCGAAGATCTACTACGACATGTCTCAGGAAACCCGCGAATACGTGCCCATGGTGCTGGCCGCGGCGTGGCTGTTCCTGCACCCGGAGCGCTACAACCTGCGCTTCCCGCGCGTGCCCGGCGTGCCGGGCAGCATCACCCTGGTGCGCCCGGCCTCGATCGCCGAGCTCACCATCTGCCTGGGCCAGGACGCGATCGCACCAGGCGGCTGGTTCCGCACCCTGCGCAACCTCAATCCGCAGCTCGATCCGCAGGTACAGGAGCCGGCCGGCGCGCGCCTGGCGGTGCCGGCGCACCTGGAGAAGACCTACCAGCGCGACTGTGCCGCCGGACACTGGCCGACCCTGGCCGCCGACCTGCACGCCGCCGTCGTGCCGCAGGTCCCGGCCACGCGCCGCGCCGCGGCGCCTTCCGGCAAGCCGCGCACCTACACGGTCGTCAAGGGCGACACCGTTGCCGGCATCGCGCGCCGCAGCGGCTGCGGCAGCATGCATGACATCGCGCGCATCAACAGCCTGCGTGCCCCGCACTACCCGATCAGGCCCGGCCAGGTGCTCAAGCTCGGCAACTGCCGACGCTGAGGCGCGGTCGTCCCGGCGGGTCGGCGCCTGTCCCGTGGGCGCCCGAAGCTAGGCTGCGACCGGGAAGGCCGGCGCCGCGTCCAGTGTGGTGGCACAGATCGCCGCCAGTTCCAGCAGGCGCAGATCCGAACCGGGGCGCCCGACCAGTTGCAGGCCGACCGGCAGGCCGTTCGCCAGGGTGCCCATCGGCACGCTGATCGCGGGGCAGCCGCCGAGGCTGGCAAAGCCGCTGAGATCGGCATCGTTGGCGCGCTCGCCTTCGGCCAGGGGATAGGCGGCGTGCGGCACGCTCGGCAACACCAGCACGTCCACCCCGACGAACAGGTCGCGCGCTTCGAGGATGGCGGCATCGAGCGTGCGATCGGCGCGCACGTAGTCGGGCGCCGACTTGCCACGCGCATAGTCCAGCATGGCACGCAGGCGCGGCGACACCGGATGCCGGGTATCGTCCAGGTCGTGGGCCAGCTCCACCGCGAGTTCGGCTTCCATCAGCAGCAGCGCCGCGCGGCGGGTGCGGCCGAGGTCACGCGCCTGGAAATCCACCGTGCGGCGCTGGCCCAGGTGGTTGCCGAGCCGTTCCACGGCACGCTCGAACAGGGCCTGGATCTGCGCATCGACACCGAAGGCCGCCAGGTCGGCCAGCAGGCCACTGCTCAGGCGGCCCGGCTCCCAGTCCGGCGGCGCCAGCGGCACGCGACGGCGCCGCGAACGCGGATCGGCCGGATCATGCGCGCCCAGCACGTTGATGACGATGGCCAGGTCCTCGGCCGCGCGCCCGAGGATGCCCACGCAGTCCAGCCGCCGGGCCGCGCCGAGCATGCCGCGGGTCGAAATCTCCCCGTGGGTGGGACGCAGGCCGTACACGCCACAATGGCTGGCCGGGATGCGCACCGAGCCCAGGGTATCGCTGCCAATGGCGAAGCTGCAGTGGCCGGCTGCCACCGCCACCGCCGAACCGGCCGACGAGCCGCCGGCGGTGTAGCCGTGACGCAGGGGATTGTGCACCGGACCGAAATGCGGGTTGGCGCCGAAGGTGCCAAGCGAACCCTCGTCCAGATTGGTCTTGCCGAGGATCACCGCGCCCGCCGCGCGCAGCCGCGCCACCACGCCCGCATCGCTGTCGGCGACGCGCCCGGCGCGCCCGGGCAGCCCGGCGCTGGTGACCAGTCCGGCCACATCCAGGTTGTCCTTGATTGCCACCGTGAGGCCGTCCAGGCGGCCGATGGCCTGGCCGTTGCGCCGCCGTTCGTCGCTGGCGGCGGCCTGCTGCAGCGCGGTCGGATCGAGCGCGATCCAGGCGTTCAGGCGGGCAGCATCGCGCTCGATCGCGGCCAGGCAGGCCGAGGTCAGACGTACGCTGTCGATGCGCCCGCCAGCCAGCCAGTGCAGGTGCTGGAATGCCGTTGCACCGCGCAGGTCCGCATCCTCGATCGGCTTGCTCATCGCTTGACCCTGATCTGTCCCGTTGACGGAATGCGCCAAGGTGAAGCGTCGGCGAAAAAAAGTCAAAGCACCGTGCGTGCGCTGCAGGTGCGCGGTTTGCCGCCTGCGCGATGAACGCGGACAATCCGGAGCATTCCCTCGAACTGGAGCCTGACATGAGCGAACGCGACATCATGGAATACGACGTCGTCACCGTCGGCGCGGGTCCGGCGGGACTGGCGTTTGCCATCCGGCTCAAGCAGCTCAAGCCGGAGCTTTCGGTGTGCGTGATCGAGAAGGCCTCGACGGTCGGCGCGCAGATCCTTTCCGGCGCGGTAATCGAACCCGAACCGCTGAACGAACTTCTGCCGGACTGGGGCAAGAACCCCCCGCCGATCTGCGTGCCGGTGACCCGGGACGAGTTCTGGCTGCTGCGCGATGCCGAGCGTGCCTACAAGTCGCCAATGACACCGCCGCAGATGCACAACCGCGGCAACTTCATCGTCTCGCTGGGGCAGCTGTGCGCCTGGCTCGCGCCGCAGGCCGAGGCGCTGGGCGTGGAGATCTACCCGGGCTTTGCCGCCGCCCACATGCTGTTCGACGACGCCGGCGCGGTGCGCGGCATCCGCACCGGCGACATGGGCGTGGCCAAGGATGGTTCGCACAAGCCCGGCTACACGCCGGGCATCGACATCCACGCGCGCGTGACGGTGCTGGCCGAAGGCTGTCGGGGTTCGCTCACCAAGGTCCTGATCGCCAAGTACGGACTCGACAGGGAATGCGATCCGCAGACCTACGGCATCGGCATCAAGGAATTGTGGCAACTGCCCGCGGGCCGCGCGCAAGCGGGCAAGGTCATGCACACGCTCGGCTGGCCGCTCAACCGGCAGACCTACGGGGGCAGCTTCGTCTATCACCTCGATCAGGATCGCGTCGCGGTCGGGTTCGTCGCCGGGCTGGACTACGCCGACCCGCTGTTCCGCCCGTGGGAGGCCTTCCAGCAGTTCAAGCACCACGCGATGATGCGCGAGCTGCTGGACGGCGGTTCGATCATTTCGGCCGGCGCACGCGCCCTGATCGAAGGCGGCTACCAGTCGCTGCCCAAGGTGGAATTGCCCGGCGCGCTCATCATCGGCGATGCCGCCGGCCTGCTGAACGTGCCCAAGATCAAGGGCACGCACCAGGCGATCCGTTCGGGCATGCTGGCGGCCGAGCACGTGGTCGAGAAGGGCACCAGCACCGGCTGGGATGAGCGTCTGCGCGGATCGCGCGTGATGGCCGAACTGCGCAAGGTGCGCAACATCCGCCCGGGTTTCCACAAGGGCCTGTGGCTGGGCCTGGCCAACGCCGGCTGGGAAACCGTCACGGCCGGCCTCTCGCCGTGGACGCTCAGGAACCGCGCTGACCACACCTCGCTGCACCGCCTCGAAGCAAGCCTGGCCGAGACCCGGCCCGGTCCGGATGCGCCGTCGGCCGAGCAGCCCGCCTACGTGGCGCGCACCCTGCCCCCGCGCGATCGCCTGGCCGGCGTGTACTTCGCCGCCACCGAATACGACGAGGACCAGCCGGTGCACCTGCAGGTGGCCGACACCGATCTGTGCGTCACCCGCTGCACGGTCGAGTTCGCCAATCCCTGCACGCGCTACTGTCCCGTCGGCGTGTACGAAATCGTCGAGGATGAAGCCGGCCGCCGCCTGCAGATCAACGCCGCGAATTGCGTGCACTGCAAGACCTGCGACATCAAGGACCCCTACGAGAACATCAACTGGGTGACGCCCGAAGGCGGCAGCGGGCCCAATTACCAGAACCTGTGACAATGCCCGGTGCGCAAGGGAGCGGATCGATGATGCATGGTGAATACAAGATGCCCGGCGGCAAGCTGATCGTGGCGGATGTCACGCTGCGCGACGGGCGCATCGATGCCATCCAGGTCAGCGGCGACTTCTTCCTCGAACCGGATGCGGCGCTGGCGACCATCGACGCCGCCCTGCGCGGGCAACCGGCCGCCGCCGACGAGGCGGCGCTGGCCGCGTGCATCAGCGCGGCGCTGGGCCCGGAAGTGACGATGTACGGCATCTCGCCGGAGGCGGTCGCGGTGGCCGTGCGCCGCGCCATCGACCAGGGAGCCGATGCATGAGCCGCAGCAGCTGGCGTGATCACGCCTGGCAGTTGATCCGCGCGATTCCGCAGGCGCCGGCGCTGCACATGGCGCTGGACGAGGTGCTGGTGGACGAAGTCTCCGCCGGGCGCCGCGCACCGACGCTGCGCATCTGGGAATGGGCCGGCCCCGCGGTGGTGATCGGCCGTTTCCAGTCGCTGCGCAACGAGGTCGATGGCGAGCGCGCGGCGGCACATGGCATCGAGGTCGTGCGCCGCATCAGCGGCGGCGGCGCCATGTTCATCGAGCCGGGCAACACCATCACCTATTCGGTCTATGCGCCGCTCTCCATGGTCGAAGGCCTGTCCTTCCAGGAAGCCTATGCGTATCTGGACGAATGGGTCATCGCGGCCCTGCGCGAGGTCGGCATCGAAGCCTGGTACCAGCCGCTCAACGACATCGTCTCGGCCGACGGCAAGATCGCCGGCGCAGCGCAGGCGCGGCGCGGCAAGGCCGTGCTGCACCACGTGACCATGGCCTACGACATCGACGCGGCGAAGATGCTGGACGTGCTGCGCATCGGCCGCGAAAAGCTGTCGGACAAGGGCACCCAAAGCGCCGCCAAGCGCGTGGATCCGCTGCGCAGCCAGACCGGCCTCACGCGCGAGGCGATCATCGCCTGCATGATCGAAACCTTCCAGCGCCGCCATGGCCTGCATGCGGGTGAGCTGCGGGCCGACGAACTGGCGCGCGCCACGGCCCTGGCCACCAGCAAGTTCGGCAGCCAGGCCTGGACCGGCGAGGTGGCCTGACGCATTTGCCGCGCGCCGGTTCGGCGATCCCGCCCTGCGGCCGCGCATGCGGGGCGCCCGCGCCCGCGCACCAGGGCCGGCGACCCGTTACATCACTTCCACGATGACCGTCGCACTGGCCGTCCCGCCGCGGCCGTCGCTGATGGTGTAGGAGAAGCTGAATGTGCCCACCGTGCTGGATACGAAGAACACCTGGGTGCCGTCCGTGGACGTCTGCGCGCCCACGGGCTGGGTCACTGCCACGATCTGCAGCGGGTCGCCATCCGGGTCACCGTCGTTGAGCAGGACATCGAAGCTCACACCATTGGCGGCCTGCGCCAGGTCGATCACGTAGCTGTCATCCCCGGCGAAGGGCGGCACGTTGATCGTCGTGCGCGTGATGTTCACGGTTGCGCTGGCCGTGCCGCCGCGGCCATCGCTGATGGTGTAGGTGAACTGGTCGGTTGGCAGGCCGGTGAGGTCGGTCCAGGTGTAGCTGAGGCGATTGTCCGGCAGGATCTGCACCGTGCCATTCGAGCCTGGCGTGACCGAGATGACGGTGAGCGGGTCGCCATCCGGGTCGCTGTCGTTGGCCAGCACGTCGATGATGGTCGGCACGCCCGTCTGCACGGTGGCCGCGTCATCGTTCGCGATGGGCGGCAGGTTCGGCGGCGGCGGGAAGCTGACCGTGACATTGGCTGTGGCCGTACCGCCGCGCCCGTCGCTGATGGTGTAGGTGAAGACATCCACACTGGCGCCGCCCGGATCGACCAGGGTGTAACGCACCCGGTTGTCCGGCTGGATGGCCACGGTGCCGTACTGGCCCTGGGTCACCGCCGTCACGGTCAGCGGATCACCATCCGGGTCGCTGTCGTTGGCCAGCACGTCGATGTCCGCGAAGCCAGTCGCAGCCGCGACCGCGCCCGTGTCGTCCACCGCCACCGGCGGCTGGTTCGGCGGCGGTACGGGCAGGGTCAGCGTGACCGTGGCCATGGCCGTGCCGCCGCGGCCGTCGCTGATCGTGTAGCTGTACTGGTCGCTGGCGGGTCCGGCCACGCCATCCCAGGTGTAGCGCACGCGCTGATCCGGCAGGATCGTGACCTGCCCATGCTGGCCCTGGGTGACCGCCGTCACCGTGAGCGGGTCGCCATCCGGGTCGCTGTCGTTGGCCAGCACGTCGATGTCCGCGAAGCCAGTCGCAGCCGCGACCGCGCCCGTGTCGTCCACCGCCACCGGCGGCTGGTTCGGTGGTTGCGCCACGGTAATGACGGCGGTGGCACTGGCGACGCCGCCGCGGCCATCCTCGATCCAGTAGCGGAAGCGATCCGTGCCGCTGAATTGCGCATCGGGCGTATAGACAACCGTGCCGTCACCCTGCGCCTGCACACTGCCATGGCGCGGTTGGCCAAAGCCGCCGAGCACGATGGCGTCGCCATCCGCATCGCTGTCGTTGGCCAGCACGTCGATGGTCACCGGCTGGCCGGCCGGCGTGCTGGCGAAGTCGTCGCGCGCGACCGGATCACGATTCGGCGGCGGCGCGACCGTGATGGTGACTTGCGCACTGGCGCTGCCGCCCTGGCCATCGCTGATGGTGTAGCTGAAACGGTCCGTCCCCTCGAAGCCGGCATCCGGCGTATAGGTGAGCTTGCCGCCGTCGCCCTGGCTGACGCTGCCATGCGCGGGCTGGGTCATGGCAATCACGTCCAGCGCGTCGCCATCCGGATCGCTGTCGTTGGCCAGCACATCGATGGTCACCGGCTGGCCGGCCGGCGTGCTTGCGCTGTCGTCGCGTGCAGCCGGCGCGCGGTTGGGCTGCGCGGTGACCGTGACCGTCACGCTGGCGCTGGCAATGCCGCCGCGCCCGTCGCTGACAGTGTAGGCGAAGCGGTCGCTGCCGCTGTAGCCGTCGGCCGGCGCATAGGTCACGCTGCCGCCGGCGAGGACCACCTCCCCATGCGCCGCAGCGGTCACCGCGGTGACCGTGAGCGTATCGCCGTCGGCGTCGCTGTCGTTGGCCAGCACGTCGATCAGCGTCGGACCGGCATTGGCGGCGACGCTGATGGAATCATCGCGCGCAATTGGGTTGTGATTGGTGTACTGCTTGGGGCCGACGGTCGTGGTGGTCGTGCTCGAGGTGCGCCGCGTGTAGGTCTGCACCGTGCGCGGATGGTTGGTCGGCGGATTGACCAGGGCGCGCGCGATCCAGGCCGGCGTGGCCAGCTCCGAGGTCGGGACGAACACGCGCCCGCCGAACTCGTAGCGCAGGAACAGCGACACGCGCGTATCCGACGAGGTGCCGAGCAGCGGGTCGGTCGATGACTGATCGTGCGCCACCTGGCCGGACATGCTCCAGCCGCGCGTACCGAGGTACTTGTCCGCGCCAGCCGATACCGTGAACACATGGGCATCGCCACTGCCGCGCTGGTAGTCCATGCCGGCGTGCAGGCGCAGTCCCAGCGCATCGGAAAAGTGCCCGGCGCGCAGCCCGATGCCGGCGTCATAGGCGCTGCTCGAATAGCCGTCGATGACGGTGACGGTTTCGACCTGGGTATAGCTGCCCACCGGATCGCTGCCTTCCAACAGGGACTGGCTGGCGGTGGCCTGCGAACCCGCCGCGCGCTTGCCGCTGGCTGCGGTGGAAAGATAGGCGTCGATGAAGTACTGCGGTCGCTCGATGCCGAAACCGAAGGTCGCCTTGCGATCCTTGAACTGGTTCTGGTCGATGGCGAGCATGGTGCGGGCAACCGTCACGCGTTCCGGGTGCGCCTTCGCCTCTGCCAGGCTCATGCCGCCCCACAGCCAGTTGTAGCCCAGCTGCAGCCCGCCGGCGCCACCGTGGCCCCACCAGAGCTGGCCGATGTAGGCATGTTCGCCGGTGTTGTCGAAGACGCCGAGCGCCTCGCCGGTGCTGTTGCCATCGTCATCGATGCCCAGCGAAACCCGCCCGCTGCCACCGACGTAGCTAAGCGGAATGGCGTGCGCGACGGATGGCTCCTCGCCGGGCAGGGGTTGGCCAAGTTGCGCCTGGGCACTGGCAAGCGTCAGCACGCAGGAGGCAATGCACAGGCCAATCCGCTTCATGAGCGTCCCCGGGAAAGCGCGATGCCGTACCGGCCGCCGCAACGCGACCAGGTCATGGCATACCTTCGCATGCCCACCCACGCGCGACAAGTGCGCCGGCGTCGCGCAGGCCGGCGCTTGAACAGCGGGCCGCTGGCCGCCACGATCAGCGCCCCGCCCCACCAGGTCGCTCGCCATGCCTCGTATCGCCCTCGTCACCGCCCAGGTTGCCCAGGCCCTGGACGAAGACCTGCCGCCCCTGCACGCTGCCCTCGCCGCGGCCGGCGCCGAAGTCCACGCCGTCGCCTGGGACGACGCCGATGCCGACTGGTCGCGCTTCGACGCCGCGCTGCTGCGTTCCACCTGGGACTACGCCATGCGCCTGCCGGAGTTCCTCGCCTGGATCGCGCACGCTGCGGCACACACGCGCCTGCTCAATCCACCCGGCGTGGTGCGCTGGAATGCCGACAAGCACTACCTTGCCGATCTCGCCGGCGCGGGCCTGCCCTGCGTGCCCAGCGCATTCGTCGAACCGGGCACCAGCGCCGGCGCCGCGCTGGCCGCCTTCCTGGCCGCCGAAGGCGCAGGCGCCAGCGAGTTCGTGGTCAAGCCCGCGGTCGGCGCCGGTTCACGCGACGCCCAGCGCCACGCTCGCGACCAGCGCAGCCTGGCCAGCGCGCACATCGACCGGCTGCTGCGCGCCGGACGCAGCGTGCTGCTGCAGCCCTACCTCGATCGGGTCGATACGCAGGGCGAAACGGCGCTGATCTGTTTCGACGAGGTCTTCAGCCACGCCATCCGCAAGGGCCCGCTGCTGCACCGGGACCAGGGTCCGACCAGCAGGCTGTTCGCACCCGAGGACATCACGCCGCGTTCGGCCAGCGCCGCGGAACGCGCACTGGCCGAACAGGCGCTGGCCATCCTGCCCCGCTTCACCGGCCGGGGCGAAGCCGACGCACGGCCGCTGCCGTACGCGCGTGTGGACCTCATCCAGGCGCCCGACGGCACACCGCGCCTGCTCGAACTGGAACTGATCGAACCCTCGATATTTCTCGACCATGCGCCCGGCTCGGCCGACCGTCTTGCCCGGCTGCTGCTCGCCCGCCTGGCCAAGGATTGACCATTCTGACGACCGGCCGCATGGCATGGCCCCGTGCGGGCGGTTGCCAGCATCTTGTCCACAGCACTCTCCACAGCAGCTGTGGACAACTGTTCGCGGCTGGCCCGCCGCCGCGACGACGCACGGCCGTTTCCGCTAAAATCCCGCTTCTTTGCGTCGCCGGCGTGATCCGGCGGCCCTCGCCATGAGGATCAGCATCCGATGAAAATCCTGGTCGGCTACAAGCGTGTCGTCGATTCGAACGTGCGCATCCAGGTCAAGCCCGACGGCTCCGGCGTGGTCACCGACGGCGTCAAGCTGTCGGCCAATCCATTCGACGACATCGCCCTGGAGGAAGCCCTGCGTCTGCGCGAGAAGGGCCTCGCCAGCGAAGTCGTGCTGGCCACCATTGGCCCGGCCGATGCCCAGGCGCACATCCGCAACGGCCTGGCCATGGGCGCAAACCGCGCCATCCACGTGGTCAGCGCGGACCCGATCCAGCCGCTAACCGCCGCGCGCACCCTGCTCAAGCTGGTCGAGAAGGAACAGCCCGACCTGGTGCTGCTCGGCAAGCAGTCGATCGACGACGACTGCAACCAGACCGGCCAGATGCTGGCGGCACTGTGGGATCGCCCGCAGGCCACCTTCGCCTCGAAGCTGGAGGTGAACGGCAAGGCGCTGCGCGTGATGCGCGAGGTGGATGCCGGCCTGGAAACCATCGAAGTGGATCTGCCGGCCGTGATCACCACCGACCTGCGCCTCAACGAGCCGCGCTTCATCAAGCTGCCGGACATCATGAAGGCCAAGTCCAAGCCGATCGAGACGATCGAACTGGCCAGCCTGGGCATCGCGCCCGGCGACCATCTCGAGACCACGCATTACGCACCGCCGGCCAAACGCAGCAAGGGCGTGATCGTGAAGGACGTCGCGGAACTGGTCTCCGCGCTGAAAGCCAGGGGGTTGATCTGATGAGCAGGATCCTGATTGTCGCCGAGCATGCCAACGGCAAGCTCAATGCCAGCACCGCGCGCTGCGTCACCTGCGCAACGGCCATCGCTGCCGACGGCATCGACGTGCTGGTGCTGGCGGCCGAGCCGGCCGCGGTCGCCGACGAAGCGGCGCGTATCGAAGGCGTGGCCAAGGTGCTGACCGTCGCCCGCGCGGAAAACGCGCACGCGCTGGCCGCCGTGCTGGCCCCGCAGATCGCGGCCGCGGCCAAGGGCGGCTACAGCCACCTGCTGGCACCCTCGACCACCTTCGGCAAGGATGTATTGCCGCGCGCTGCCGCCCTGCTCGGCGTGGCGCAGGTGTCCGACATCTCGGCGGTGGACGGGGCGCATGCATTCAAGCGCCCGATCTACGCCGGCAACGCCATCATCACGGTGCAGGCGCCGGCCGACCAGTTGCTGGTCGGCACCGTGCGCACCGCTTCGTATGCGGCCGCCGCGAGCGGCTCGACCGCGGCGCCGGTGGAAGCACTGGCGATCGACGTGGCGCTGCCCACGCACACGCGCTTCGTCGAACTGAGCGCCGGCAAGAGCGACCGTCCGGACCTGCAGGCCGCAAGCCGCGTGGTGTCCGGCGGGCGCGCGCTCGGCTCGGCCGACAACTTCGCCATCATCTACGCGCTGGCCGACAAGCTCGGCGCCGCGGTGGGTGCCTCGCGCGCGGCCGTGGATGCCGGCTACGTGCCCAACGAGCTGCAGGTCGGCCAGACCGGCAAGATCATCGCGCCCGAACTCTACATCGCCTGCGGCATTTCCGGCGCCATCCAGCACCTCACCGGCATCAAGGACGCCGGTACCATCGTCGCCATCAACAAGGATGCCGATGCACCGATCTTCGAGGTGGCGGACTTCGGCCTGGTCGGTGACCTGTTCAAGCTGGTGCCGGAGCTGACCGCCGCGCTGTAGGCTCCCCGGCAACGCGCCCACAGGCGCGCGGATGCGCGACCTGGCGCGTGGCAGGCGCGCGCGCCGGCAAGCGCGATCTCCGGCCGCATGCGCGCGTCACGGCGCGCGCCGGCCGCCGCCTCGGCCGGCAACCGCAGGTTTCTGCAAGTTACTGAAACAAAAGGGGAACTTTCCGAAATGTCGTTTGTCTAGACAGTCGGTACTGCAAGCGCAGTCCGCATGACAATCTGTTGAGGAGGAGAAAGATCATGAGCGTTACACAACTCATTCCCTGGACCCGCAACCGCAACAGCCTGGTTCGTTCCGGCAACCGCGATCCGTTCTTCGCACTGCAGCGCGAGGTCAACCGGTTGTTCGACGACATGTGGAGCGGCCTGGACATGCCGATGTTGCGCGGACGGCTGGGCGAGCGGACCGGATGGCCCACGCTCGACCTGAGCGAGCGCGACAAGGAGTTCGTGCTGACCGTGGAAGTACCCGGGATGGACGAAAAGGACGTGGACGTGCAGTTCGCCAACGGCACCCTGATCGTGCGCGGCGAACGCAAGGAGGAGCGCACCGAAGCCCAGGGCGAAGCGCACTACAGCGAGCGCATGCATGGACGCTTCGAACGCCAGATTCCGCTCGATGTGGACATCGACCTGACCCGGGCCAAGGCCACCTTGAAGAACGGGCTGTTGACCGTGACGCTGCCCAAGGCGGCGCAGACGGCAACGGAAACGCATCGCATTGCCGTTTCCAGGGCTGCCTGATCGACGGCGCGTTTCCAGCCTTCGGGCCGCCCATCCGGGCGGCCCTTTTCTTGCCTGACACAGACGCGCCAAGGCAGACGCGCGAATCCCGGCAGCGCAAGCGTACCTGACCGGGCACGCCCATCGGTCAAGCGGGTTCGAGCGCCATGTGGCTGCCGGGATTCGGCCAGGGAGCCACGCGCAAGACCCCTCGCGCGGTGCCCGGGCCGTGCGTCGATGCGGTTGCGGGATGCGACCGCAGGCGTAGCAGAAAAGCGGGTTGCGCATGCGAAAGGGCGACCTGACGACCGTGCAGCGCGTTGGCGGATGCCGTGGTGCAGGCCGGCAATGGCGACGCCTTCCAGTCCGACTGCGACGACCACGCAACCCACCACGGCTGGCAGCGCGTCCTCAGCCGCGCGACCAGCGCCAGTCCTGCATGCGACCATCGCGATAGGGCATCACGCCGTGGAAGGGTCGCGGGTCGCCGTCGAACACCAGCGGCAGGAAGTGGCGGTCGCCTTCCCACATCGGCAGTTCGTGCAGGCGATCGAGCGCGACCCACGCGAGCGTGCCCTCGGGATTGCGTTCGAACGGTTCGCCGCTGAACGCGGTGACGAGGAACACGAAGCCGAACCAGTCCTCGCCCTGCTTGCCGAAGCCCGGCCAGTTGAGCGTGCCGCGCAGTGTCAGCGCGGTGCAGTCGATGCCGGCTTCCTCGCGAATCTCGCGGCGCATGCCGGTCGCCACGTCCTCGCCCGGCTCCAGCTTGCCGCCGAGGCCGTTGTACTTGCCCAGGTGCGCATCATCGGGCCGCGCGTTGCGGTGGATCAGCAGCACGCGCTGGCGATCGGGTGACAGTACATAACCCAGGGTGGCGAGGATCGGCGTGTAGGGCATCGCGGTGCGGCGGCAGGCGGACTGGCCATCATAGCCGGGGCGGCTACACTGGCTGGCCTTCCGTCTTCAGGGAGTTCCAACGTGGGCTTCGACATCCTTTCCGAACAGCGCTGCTTCGGCGGCACGCAAGGCTTCTACCGCTTCGATTCCGCGGCCACCGGCGGGCCGATGCGCGTTGGCGTCTTCATGCCGGTGCTCGCGCAGGAGGCCAGGGCACCGGTGCTGTATTTCCTCGCCGGACTTACCTGCAACGAGGAAACCTTCGCCATCAAGGCTGGCGCGCAGCGGCTGGCGGCCGAGCTCGGCCTGGTCCTGGTCACGCCCGACACCAGCCCGCGCGACACCGGCATCGAGGGCGCGACCGGCGACTGGGAGTTCGGCGAAGGCGCCGGCTTCTACCTGGACGCGACCACGCCCGCCTTCGCGCCGCGCTTTCGCATGGAAAGCCACCTCGTGCATGAATTGCCCGAGCTCATCGGCGCGCACTTCGCGCAGGCCGACGTCGCCCGCGCCGGGATCTTCGGCCATTCCATGGGTGGCCATGGCGCGCTGACCCTGGCGCTGAAACACCCGGATCGCTATCGCTCGGTGTCCGCCTTCGCGCCCATCGTCGCGCCGATGGAGGTGCCGTGGGGCCAGAAGGCGCTGCCGCGCTATCTTGGGCAAGATCGAACCGGCTGGCGCCGCCACGACGCCTGCGCGCTGATCGAAGACGGCGCGCGCTTCCCCGGCACGGCGCTGGTCGATCAGGGCGAGGCGGACAAGTTCCTCGACGTGCAGCTGCAACCCGAACGCTTCGAGCGCGCCTGCCAGGCTGCCGGCCAAGCACTTACGCTGCGCCGACATGCCGGCTACGACCACAGCTACTGGTTCATCCAGAGCTTCGTCGCCGACCACCTGCGCCACCATGCGCAGGCGCTGCGCGGCTGAGTGGCCGGTGCTCCGGCAGGTTCCATGACAAAAGCGGCTCCTTGCGGATCAGTGTGGGCGAAGGCGGGCACTTTCGGCTCCGGGCTGCAAACGCATCAGGTAGCCCGGATGCAGCGCAGCGGACTGCGCAGTCAGGATGCCGGAGCGAACGCCGAAGGCGGCCCGGAGGGCAGGCCGCAGGAGCGGCCTGTAATCCGGGAACGACATCGCAAGTCGGCACCGGCGCTGTCGCGCCGATCCCGGATTGCGGCGCTGCGCGCCTTCATCCAGGCCCCCTGCGTCAGAATAGTTGTCGCCTTTATAGAACATCCACCCGGGGGCGAAGGAACCTGAAGACGTGGCTCGATACGGACAAGCATTCAAAGATCGC
>Ga0265293_10001614_pt1 | contig 48425 bp, 46 predicted proteins | sample Munlanlewell138R_FD_192505 | JGI IMG/M metagenome (GOLD analysis project Ga0265293, IMG submission 192505) | Leachate microbial communities from a municipal landfill in Southern Ontario, Canada - Leachate well 138R | ecosystem: Engineered > Solid waste > Landfill > Unclassified | place: Canada... | reverse complement strand
GATTAGCCAATTTGTTTATTGCAAAACGACATTTACCCATAGCTGCGGGATAAATCCGCCCAAATAACGGGAAACGCCCCGAAAAACAGCAAAAAGCGACTAAAAATCGTTAAAAAACGATGTTTTTGGGTAAAAAACTGGATTTTTCTAGCTCGAAGAAGTTTTTTGGGATTTGAAGCGATGAAGGGTTAGTTGTTCAGCGTTTCCTTAATGGCTATTCCGACTCCCTGTATTACACAGGTGGATACGCCATGATGGACCAAATAGCCGCACGGGCAGAGCCGCGTTTTGCGAGGAAATAGCGCACGATTTTTAGCGCTGACCCACAGAATGAAAATCCCGGACACGTGATTCGGGCTCTTCTTCAGCCCTCCCTAAAACATAGATAATCTCTTGATTTTATTGATAATACAGCATTAAAAACTATGTAAGACCTTTAGCAATACGCCTTGAACTACCCAGCACCTATATCTAATGCACAATCTACACGCTACGATTGCCCTGTGAGACACAGCTTGCGTGCAACAATACCAGCAAGCGCTGCAATATGATCTGGACGTGTGTTGAGTGCGCGGATGTATTGAAACGACAGCCCGCCTGAGCGCATAAATAACTGCCGATTTTCATCCTCAATTTCTTCTAGTGTTTCCAGGCAGTCAGCGGCAAAGCCAGGGCAAATCACCTGCACATGCTGGATGCCCCTGGCAGGTAAAGCTTGCAGTATTTCATCGGTGTAAGGCTGCAACCAAGGCTCACGACCAAAGCGTGACTGAAAACTCACCCGCCACTCATCTGCCGATAAGCCAAGAGATTTCGCGGTCAACTCTGCTGTCCTTAAACATTGCTGATAATAAGGATCGCCTTCAGCACGATAACGCTCTGGCGTGCCGTGAAAAGAAAAAATCAGTTTCTCTGTCTGATAATTATCCTGACGAGCTTCCCGTACTGAAGCAGCCAATGCTTCAATGTAGCCCGCATCATCATGATAATCCGCGACAAACTGTAAAGCAGGCACATCACGCCGCTTAGACAAGGCTTGTGCCACAGCATCAAAGGTAGAGGCCGTGGTCGAGCAGGAGTTTTGCGGATACAGCGGCAGAAGCAGGGTTTTTTGCACACCAGCTGTGCGCAATTCATCCAAGGCAGCCGCAATGGATGGATTGCCATAACGCATACCCAGGCTTACATGTGTTTGCCCAGGCCAATGTGCATCCAGTTCTGCTTGCAAAAGTGTTTGTTGATGGCGGGAGATAAACAGCAAGGGCGAGCCTTCTGCCGTCCAGATTTTGCGATAGAGTGCAGCGGATCGAGCCGGTCGTATGCGCAGAATAATGCCGTGCAGGATCAGCCACCACAGCGGCCGGGAGACATCCACCACGCGGCGATCCCAAAGAAACTCTGCCAGATAACGGCGCAATGCAGCAGCAGTTGGGGCGTCCGGGGTGCCCAGATTTGCTAGCAGGACACCTGTTTTTGGCAATGTATCAGACAAGATTCACACCCATACTGCTTTGCTGTTGTCCACGCAACACGGCAAATTTCTGCAAGACAGGTTGCACCACTGGTTCAAGTTTTTTACGCATAACACTGCCGATGGCGTCCGTGTGCGCAAAGATGGGGGTCAGTACTGCCTCGTCGATATGTGCCAGAAAAATCATCGCCTGAATTTCAGCAACTAATGAAGGTGCTGCCTGCAACAGCGCACACAAGTCACCATCACTTGCAGCACACAAGCCTGCGACAGATTCATCAATGGCCGCAATTTCCTGCGGGCTCGGTGTATCAGGCCGCACACTGGCAAAATACTGGCCAATCGCGTTGATGGCAGCCACCGTCACATCCTGATCGACAGGTCGCTGCAACACATCGGCAGCGACCTCCAGAAATGTCTGCCCTGCACTATCCAGTAATTTCAGCAACAAGGCGGCCTGAGGGTTGTGACTGGCCAATGGCACAAGAGCAGATTGATGGCTTATCAGATCAGCGCGTGCCGGTATTTTATCAGGCAAATCATCCGGTTCACTGGCTAGAAAACCGATGCGATAGGCCTTGCGATTACGGCCAGCATCCCATAATTTTTTGCGTCTCTCAGCACTTATTAAACCAGGTTGCAAAGCCAGGCGAACAGTGTCCAACATCTCCCGCTGCTCGGTCTCGAAGGGCAAATAATCAAGCAAAAACTCAGCCAGGACAGGCCCCATGCTGCCGTCAATCACTGCAGGATTAGTCAACATAGCGCGGGCATTCTCCGCATAAGGGGCAACCCACCAGGCAAGGCGTGCCAACTCATTGGTAAGTTGACGCGAACACGTCACCGCCACTACCGCCTCTGGCTCACCGATCATCAAGAGCTTGTCGAGATCGTCATGATTGATCTGTCCCATACGTGTCCATCGACGCAGAAAAACCGGGTAGCCTCCTGGCGAGCCTAATATTTGTCCCGATAACAGTTCACGCACTAATTGCAAATATTTATCACTGCGCCCATTTGGATTGAGCGCTACTTTCATCTCGCTCTCACCTTTCAGGCCATACACGGTCATATTGTTTTCATCAATACGAATCGCCTCTGAGTTGGCGATAAGCACATTCAAACGCAGTGTGTCTTCACTGGAAAGTTGCATGTTTTTTACTATTTAGTTCAGTTAAGTTGGATACGCTGGCCCCAGGGAATCTTGTGTTTACCCTTGACCAACCAGAGCACTGGAAAATCAGGCTCATACTGAGGAAAATCACCATCGGCATCAGTAAAATAAACTAGCAAATCCGGCCTACGCCATTCTGCCTCTAGCCAATCGAACACCGGTTTAAATGAAGTCCCGCCACCACCTTTAAACTCACGCGGTAATTTGAATTCTTCCCAAGGCTCAAACAGCCAAGGGCCATCATCGGCCAGCACAGCATCACAGGCCAGCAAGGTCAGACGAGCTCTTACCTGCCCTTTGATAGCATTGATCTCCGCCAGAAATTCACTCATTTCCTTATCGCTGACCGAGCCACTGGTATCCAGCGCCACCACAATATCGATCTCACTGGAACGCAGGCTGGGAAAAATCGCCTCACCCTCACGTCGCGATGGTCGCAGATAGTTATAGTCATCACGAGCCGTAGCCGTCATATAGGTAGCCAATAACGCACGCCAGGGTAGTTGTGGCTGCAGAAGATGTTCGACCATCCGCGCCAGGGCGCCACCAAGTTTACCCGCCTGCATGGCCTGTTGAGCAGCACCTGCCATGCGCTGCTGCCATTGCACGGCCAGCCGCTCACGTTCTTCATGTGATAAAGGCTCTGGTTTTGCTGCGCCACCAGATCCGCTTCCAGGTTTGGGCTGTGACTGACTGCCGCCGCCTTTATCGTCCTTATCATCCTGTGTCGCCTTGCCACCACCGCCTTCACTTTTCTCGCCACCACTGCCAGCGTTACCACCCTGATCGCCGCTGTCGCGATCATAAACATGATCATCATGTGGCTGCATGGAGTCTGCCTCATCCAGGCATGGATAAATCTCCTCTGCCGTCATGCCGTCAAATTGATCGAGCAACAAGGCACCCGGCACTGGCGTCAGACCATCAGCGACCAGCAGTGGGTTGGTTGCCAAATCACAGGCCACATCCCAACGATGACGATCGCGATGCTGGCGGCGGGCGAAGTGTGAGAGCGCACAATGCAGCGCCTCATGTGCGAGGGCAAACTGGGTCTGTTCCAGACTCAGGGCATCCATATACTCGGCGTTGTAATAAAAGGCCTTGGCATCCGTGGCCGTTGTTTTACACCAGGCAGGGTCAGCGGGCACCATCGGTAAGCGCAGCACCAAAGCGCCTAAAAAAGGCTTGTCCAGGATCAGCCGAGTACGCGCTGCGCTAAGTTTGGTTTCAAGATCAGCCATCGAAGATCAGTGTTTAGCCCGTTTATTTTATCAGGGAGCGAGGATGATGGAGGAGTGAACTATGGTCGAGGAAGGTCGCGAGATGGTGGAATTATTATTCCATTGTGCCATCAAGCAACACAGCATTCGACTCGCAGGCCAAACCAACGCCACGCCAGTGAGAAAAAGCCACCAAGCATTTTGATTTTCATGCAAATAGAAACAACTCATTGTGATCTCAAAAGTTCAGGTGCTTTTCTCGCGCCATGAGGAAATATGTGAGTTAGTTATACAGCATCACATCAGCCACGGCCTGTGCCCAGGGAGCAAACTCAGGCACATTGAATATTTCCTGCCCTATCGCACGATGCATATCGGAGACCAGCATCACGCCCATCTCACGCTGGCTGAAGCGGTTGGCAAATTCCAGAATGGGGCCATAAACTTCCCCTCCCCTATTCTCTGCCTTGGCCCGCAGGGCGCGCGCCACCAAGGCCGAAGCTACGGCATATTGCAGATCGATTTCCTTTGGCATGGGCACAATCTCACGCCGCAAGATGGCATCAAGATCAGGCAACTTATCCAGATTGCGCACAAAGGCAGCCGCCTCGATGCCAGCAGCCTGGCCAACACAAGCCTGTAGTGTTTCCACCAACAATTGATGGTTCTCACCAAATTTCTGCAAGGCGCGATGAGCAAATTCCCAGGAACGGGGTGAAGGAAAGGCGATGGGATTGTGTGCCGGAACAAAGTCAAACAGCAGCTCCGGCCGAAAGCGTAAAAAGGCTATGATACGTTCATCAACACCATGTTGATAGGCCCACAAAACCCAATCATCAAGGTGGGCCTCCACCTCAAAATGGGCAAAACGATTGGCGAGTGGCGCTGGCATGACGTAAGTCACGCCCCGATCACCTTGCCGATTACCGGCGGCGAAGATCGCCCAATCTGCTGGCACCTGGTATTCACCCAGGCGGCGATCCAGGATCAGCTGATAGGCCGCCGCCGAGACGGCCGGAGGTGCAGAATTTATTTCATCAAGAAACAATATCCCAGCCAGGCCGTGGCGCTTGGCATCCGGCAACATCGCAGGCACTGCCCATTCAACATGCCCATCAACACGAAACGGAATACCGCGCAGATCGCTGGGCTCCATTTGCGACAACCGAATGTCAATCACCGGTACCTGGTGGCGCACACCAACCTGTGCCACCATTTGAGACTTACCTACACCAGGCGGCCCCCAGAGCATCACAGGCGTGTGATAGCCCTCATGGGCACTGGCGAATTCCTGTTCAAGAACTTCAGCAATATGGGCTGGGCGCATCAGAACTCTCTGCGTTTAATTTACAAAAATATTGTGATAATCAAGTAGGCTGATCACGCTTTCTGTTGCTCGGCGACCTGCTTGTGCACCTCGGCCATATCCAAATCACGGGCACCTTGCAGCAACTCCTTCAGCTGCGTACCTTGCAAGGCACCAGCCTCGGAATAAATGATTACTTTTTCACGGAAGACCATCAACGTAGGGATAGAGCGAATCTGAAACATTGCCCCCAATTCCTGCTCCTCTTCGGTGTTGACCTTGGCAAACACAATATCGCTATGCTCCTCGGACTCGGCCTCAAAGACCGGGCCAAAGCCCTGACAGGGGCCGCACCAGGGAGCCCAAAAATCAATGATAATAAAATCGTTTTCGTTGATAATTTGTTCGAAATTATCTTTGGTCATCTGCACAGTGGCCATATCACTACTCCTGTTATGGATTTGAAGAAACGCCTGCAGCAGATCGGCTAGGTGCCAGGATAAACAACAGACATAATAGTTGAGTATTAAACTATATTTGCCCGCATATTTCAGCAGGGCGTGAGAGAAAGCCCTGGTTTTATTGTGGATACAAGACTTTGTATCAGTTTTTGAATTCAAACACTGCGGGCGGTAAAACGGATAATCTGCCGCCGTTGTCGTTTGTCTGGGCGACGTGTCGGCAAGACACCAGCTGCTACTGCCAGGCGACGTTCTTCAGCCTGCGCCTCACGTAGCTGGCGACCTTCCTCATCCTCGCGATACAGTTGCTGAGCTATTGTGGCCGAGCCACGCTGCGCCGACAGACCAAGCACTGTAATGACAAATTCTACGCCACCTTTGCGGATCTTGAGCCCATCACCGCAAGCCACACTGTGAGATGCCTTGGGTCTGGAGCCATTCACATCTACATGCCCGGCCTTAATGGCCTCAACTGCCAGGGCGCGAGTCTTGTAAAAACGAGCCGCCCACAACCACTTATCCAACCGTACATCGTCTGACGACTCACTCACTCAAATCGTCTCCTGCGCTAATTTCAAGGTAATACTCCATAGTAACCAGAGTATGTTCCGAGCTGCCGCAAGCTGTGCAATGCAATAGCATTATCAGGCCCAAGGCATCCTCGTCTGTGTAGGATTCACCCTCCACCCGCGAATACTCCAGTATCCCCTCGTAATTACAATCAAGACAAGTTCCCCAGGCTCGCAATATCCCGACCTCAATTAAATATCTTGCTGGTCTATAAAATATCAATACTTTAGTGTACCGCAAGCCATTGCCATACCCCAGCACAACCTGGCTATCAACAAAAAAAGCAATCTGCTAAAGTACTGCCGTTTCATGCCGACAAACAATAAACAAACCGATAACAAAATAAACGATGAACTCTTTTGATGAGTCTATCAAGTGGATAATTGCAAGGCAGCAGCGGAAAATAAAAATGGAGTTTGCATGCCAAAAGAGATTGTTTTTAAACTTGGTGTCAGTATCTCCACAGAGACTTGACAGAGCTTCTCAACCACCACACAACCGACAAGAAGGTAGAACATGGGCCTGCAAAACATCTCTATAAAATTTCGCTTGATCATACAAATCGCGCTAGCCATGTTATTCATGCTCATCATTGGCCTGTTGGGAATGAATGGCATGCGTAACACCAGCACCTCTCTTGTTTCTGTTTATCAGGATCGATTAGAACCCACTGGGACAATCAGCCAGATTGCGCATCTGCTACAGGAAAACCGCACTGAACTAATGCTCTCCCTGCAACATGATCCACACAGCCAATTTGCCGACTTGCATGACCATCCCATGGAGCGGCATCTGCAGCAGGCAGAAGCCAATACAAAGAAAATAACCGAGCGATGGCAAGAATACCTGGCCACGAATATGACCACACAGGAAAAAAAGCTGGCAGAAGACTTCCACAGCAAGCGCATGGCGCTGATTGAAGAAGGAGTTAAACCCATCATAACCTTGCTAAGGGCAAGTTCTTATTACGAAGCCAATAAGCTCCTGCTCGGCCGCGTCAATCCTGGCTATATCAGCTTGAATGAGGCGATCAACAAATTGAAGCAACTGCAACTGGATGTCGCCAAGGCGGAATATGAAGGAGCCAACGCGAGCTATGCCAGTGCTCGCAATATCAGCATCATCCTGATTAGTGCTTCCATTATCCTTAGTTCCTTACTCGCCTGGATAACAATCAACGGCATCAATCTTGCGGCTACAGAACTTGAGAGCGCCAGCGATCAAATGGCTGACGGCAACCTGACCGTGCGCGTCAAATACCAAGGCAAGGATGAATTGGGCCATATTGCCACTGCCTTCAACAGCATGGGCGATCGTTTCCAGGCCATGGTGCAGCAACTATCTGGTGCCACCAGCCAACTCGCTGCTGCCGCCGAGGAAACTTCGGCTGTAACCGAACAGACCAGCGCCGGCATCCGCCAGCAACAATCTGAAACTGAACAAGTAGCCACGGCGATGAATGAAATGACCGCCACCGTGCAAGAAGTTGCCCATAGCGCTGCCCGCGCAGCCGAAGCAGCCAACAAGGCCGATGATGAGGCACTAAACGGCAAGAAGGTCGTCACCCGCACCATCGATGTCATTGACGGTCTGGCCAATGAAGTAGAACAGGCAGCTGGCGTCATCCATCAATTGGAACAGGATAGCGAGCAGATCGGCACGGTACTGGATGTGATTCGTGGCATTGCCGAGCAGACTAACCTGCTGGCACTAAACGCTGCCATCGAGGCGGCCCGTGCTGGTGAACAAGGTCGTGGTTTTGCCGTGGTAGCAGACGAGGTGCGTACCCTCGCCTCACGCACGCAAAAATCCACCGCCGAGATTCAAAGTATGATCGAAAAACTGCAGACCGGTGCGGCTAATGCGGTGAAAGTAATGGAGGCAAGTCGTGCTCAGGCACGGGTCGGTGTAGAGCAAGTAGCTCAGGCTGGCGCATCACTGGACAGCATTACCCAGGCCGTCGATACCATCAATGATCTCAATACCCAGATCGCCTCTGCCGCTGAAGAACAAAGCTCGGTAGCAGAAGAAATAAACCGCAACATTGTCAATATCAGCCATGTTGCCGAGCAGACCAACCAGGGCTCACAGCAAACAGCCGAGGCCAGCGAAGAACTGGCGCGTCTCGCCGAACAACTGCAAGGTCTGGTCAGTCAGTTCCGCGTCTAAGCGCCTGTCTTAGCCTCTCTCAAACCCCCCTCTCCCCACCCCCCTCTCCCGCGAGCGGGAGAGGGGGGCTTTGTAGCATACAAGGGCGCAATAACCATCGGGCATTGCGCCGGATGCTGCAACTCCTCTAGCTGATGTCGGTGTCTATTGTGCCGTTAAGCCATCAAGCATGTGCTCGACTCAGAATCGTCATTCCCGCGCAGGCGGGGATCCAGAAAACCACATGACCAAAGATGAAAAGCCTTCCCACCCTCTCCCCCAACCCCTCTCCCGCCAGCGGGAGAGGGGAGCTTTGTAGCGCAAGTAACGCAGGGCGCAATAACCAGCGGGCAATGCGCTGGATGTGCAAAACTCTTCTTTGTAAAAGACTAACACAGCCCATCCTCTTCAAGATGATGGGGACTTAGTGCCTTCCTGGCTGGAGGGCTTTCATTCCTCTACCCCAAGGTTTTTGCTTGGGGGAAGGTCTGGGCTGGAGGAGCTTAATGCAGCTCCAACAACAACTGATTCAAGCGTTGGACAAATGTGGCTGGATCGTCGAGTTGGCCACCTTCGGCCAACAATGCCTGGTCAAACAAAATGCTGACCCAATTGGCAAAGCGTTCACCCTCGCCTTCTTCCCGCAGCCGCAACACGAGCGGATGTTCTGGATTGAGCTCCAGGATTGGTTTGCTGCCTGTTAGCTTCTGACCTGACTGCTTCAGTATACGCTCAAGATTGGCGCTCATATCGTGTTCATCACTGACCAGACAGGCAGGTGAGTTGGTCAGGCGATGGGTAATGCGTACATCCTTAACACTATCACCAAGAGCATCCTGCACCTTGCTCAGCAGTTCCTTGAAGTCATCGGCCACTTTTTCCTGCTCGTGCTTTATTTCATCATCTTCCAGTTTGCCTAAATCCAGCGCACCCTTGGTGACCGATTGCAGTGGCTTGCCGGCAAATTCTGGCAAGGCAGATACCAACCATTCGTCAACGCGATCCGATAGCAACAACACCTCGATGCCTTTTTTGCGGAAGATCTCCAAATGTGGACTATTTTTAGCCGCAGCGAAGGTGTCTGCCGTGATGTAGTAAATGGCCTCCTGGCCTTCCTGCATGCGGGCAATATAGTCGTGTAGAGAAACAGTCTGCTCGCTATTGTCTGCATGGGTACTGGCAAAGCGCAGCAAGCCTCCGATCCGCTCACGATTGGCAAAATCTTCACCTGGCCCTTCTTTCATTACCCGACCAAATTCCTGCCAGAATTGCTGATATTTCTCGCCATCATTTTTGGCCAGATCTTCCAGCATACCCAATACTTTTTTCACTGCGCCACCACGCATGCTGTCGATGATCTTGCTGTGTTGCAGGATTTCGCGCGAGACATTCAGCGGCAGATCTTTGGAGTCGACGATGCCACGCACAAAGCGCAGATAAGATGGCATCAACTGCTCAGTTTCCTCCATGATGAAAACCCGGCGCACATAGAGCTTGATACCTTGACGACGCTCACGATCCCAGAGATCAAAAGGTGCGCGCTGCGGGATATACAACAATGAGGTGTATTCCAGCTTGCCCTCGACACGATTGTGACTCCACAACAGTGGATCTTCAAAATCATGCGCCACGTGCTTGTAAAATTCCTTGTAATCCTCCTCGCTGATCTCGCTTCTGGCGCGGGTCCACAGCGCTGAAGCCTGATTTACTGTCTCGTCTTCCGCCGCTGCCTCCTGCTCTTCTTCTCCTTGCTGCTCCTTGCTCATCAAGATAGGCAGGGTAATGTGATCAGAATACTTGCGGATAATAGAACGCAGTCGCCAACCATCGAGAAATTCATCCTCGCCTTCGCGCAGATGCAAGATTACTTCCGTGCCACGCGTTGGTTTTTCTACTGTCTCCAGGCTGTACTCACCTGCGCCATCTGATTCCCAGCGCACACCATGCTCGGCGCCCAGGCCAGCGCGACGCGTGGTCAGGGTAATCTTATCGGCAATAATGAAACCAGAATAAAAACCTACCCCAAACTGGCCGATCAAGTGGGCGTCATTGGCCTGATCGCCTGTCAGGCTTTCAAAGAACTGGCGCGTACCAGAACGGGCAATGGTGCCGATATTGTCATTCACCTCCTGGCGCGACATACCTATACCGTTGTCAGTAATCGTCAGGGTACGAGCTGCCTTGTCAAAATCAACACGGATCTGTAATTCATTATCGACCTCCCACAGGGCATCATCAGACAGGGCCTCAAAGCGCAGCTTGTCGCAGGCATCAGAGGCATTGGAAATCAATTCACGCAGAAATATTTCCTTATTCGAATACAAGGAATGGATCATCAGCTGCAAGAGCTGTTTTACTTCGGCCTGAAAACCCAAGGTTTCCTTGTGTGCATCAACGCTCATAGTCAAACTCCTGAATAAATATAGGGATAAACAAATACAGCAACAAAAAATGGGGTTATCATGTGGCAACTTCAAGCCATGAACCCGTTTTGATTGTTATATATCAAGAGGCTCTTATGACTGTTCGCACCATCCCCAGCCAGCCCTTTAGTGATCAGCGCCCAGGCACCTCTGGCCTGCGCAAGCGCGTCAAGATATTTCAACAGGCAAATTATCTGGAAAATTTTGTCCAGTCTGTCTTTGACTGCGTACCTGAGCTCAACGGCGGTATGATGGTAGTTGGTGGCGACGGCCGCTATTACAATAAAGAAGCCATTGCCATCATCTTGCGCATGGCCGCTGCCAACGGCATCAAACGCTGCCTAGTCGGACGCGATGGTTTATTGTCGACGCCAGCGGTCTCAGCAATAATCCGCAAATATCAGGCCAGCGGCGGCCTGATTCTTTCCGCCAGCCATAACCCGGGTGGGCCAGAAGGTGACTTTGGTATCAAATACAATATCGCCAACGGTGGCCCCGCACCTGAAAAACTCACCGAGGCTATTTATGCCCGCAGCCAACAGATAGATCGCTATCTCATAGTTGAAACTGCTGATATTTCACTTGCCCATACAGGCCAGCACAGCATAGGCGATATGGCCGTAGAGATCATCGATCCTGTTACTGATTACGCCGAACTGATGGAGTCTCTATTTGATTTCGCGGCCATAAAACAGCTATTTCAATCCGGCTTTCGCATGCGTTTTGATGCCATGCACGCGATTACCGGTCCCTATGCGCTAGAGATCATCGAACAACGTCTGGGGGCACCAGCTGGCACGGTGATCAATGGTGAGGCCCTGCCTGATTTTGGTGGCGGTCATCCCGATCCAAACCTCACTTATGCCAAGGAGTTGGTGGCCGAACTGCTTGGCACAAACCCACCAGATTTTGGTGCCGCCTCCGATGGCGATGGCGATCGCAATATGATCCTGGGACGCAATTTCTTCGTCAACCCGTCAGACTCTCTGGCCGTGCTGGCCGCCAATGCTCACTTGGTAAAAGGCTATCAACAAGGAATCAGCGGCATTGCCCGCTCCATGCCAACCTCCTGCGCTGCCGACAAGGTCGCCGAGAAGTTGGGGATAGAGTTTTTCGAAACACCTACCGGCTGGAAATTTTTTGGCAACCTGCTCGATGCCGGTCACATCAGCTTTTGTGGCGAAGAAAGTTTTGGCACCGGCTCTGACCATGTGCGGGAAAAAGATGGACTGTGGGCAGTCCTGTGCTGGCTCAATATTCTTGCCGTGCGCAAAATTTCAGTAGAGCAAATTCTACGTGAACACTGGGCAAAATTTGGCCGCAACTACTACACTCGTCATGACTATGAGGGAGTAGACGCCGTGGCGGCCAAGGTATTGATGCAACACATCATTGACCAGTTCCCTGCCCTGCCCGGCCAAACTATCGCCGGACGCACCGTGCAACTGGCTGATAATTTCAGCTACATTGATCCGATAGATGGCAGCGTGTCAAAAAATCAGGGCCTGCGTATTATCTTTACCGATGGCGCGCGCATCATCTTCCGCCTCTCAGGAACCGGCACTGTCGGTGCCACCTTGCGTATCTACATTGAAAGCTACGAGGCCAGGCAGGATAAACACCAGCAAAACCCACAACTCGCGCTGGCCGATCTCATTGCGGCAGCGGCGCACATCGCCGAACTGGAGCAACGCACTGGTCGCAAGCAGCCGACAGTGATCACCTGAAGGCTGTGCTGATTCGCATGTTTCAACAGAGAGCGCAGATTACAGAGTAGCATTTGAACCGAGAGCAAGACGCGAGGTGGTGGAACGGCTGTTCCATTGACTGCCTCTGCCTGCGCAACACAGATATTTTATGTGCGTCGCTTGCCTCTGCATATCATATGAAATATGCGTGTTTAAGGCGCTTGTCAATCAATGACAAAAGAGGCGGGATAACCCGCCTCTTTTGTGTCTTGTTTAACTGAAGCTTACCATTTGTACTCCGCCTCCAGCAGCTTGGCATGTGCCGCTGCCAGTCTGGCAACAGGTACACGCGGCGAGGAACAGGATACATAGTTAAGCTCGGCATGATGACAAAAACGAATCGTCTCTGGATGACCGGCCTGCTCACCACAAATACCAACCACCAGATCTGCCCGTCCCTTGCGTCCCCAATCGACAGCATTCCAGATCAGGCGACCCACTCCATTCACATCCAGGACTTCGAATGGATTGTGATCAAGTATCTTGTATTCGTTATAAAGTGGCAGAAACTTGTTTTCAGCGTCCTCACGCGAGAAGGAGAAGGTGGCCTGCGTCAGATCATTGGTGCCAAAAGAGAAAAACTCTGCTGATTCGGCCATATAGCCAGCACGCAGACAGGCACGTACCACTTCCATCATGGTGCCAAACTTCAGTGGGATACTAACGCTGTATTGTTTTTCTACCTGTGGTTTCACCTCATCGAGATAGCCCCGCACGATCTCCAATTCACGCTTGGTACAAACATTGGGCACCATCACCTCTGGATGTACATCAATACCTTCCTTGACACACTCTGCTGTCGCTTCACAAAGCGCCTGCAATTGCATCTTGTAGATCTCAGGATAGGTAATGCCCAGGCGCACGCCACGATGCCCAAGCATTGGGTTAACCTCTTGCAAGACGCGCACCTTGCTCAACATGATTTCTGTGCGCGCAATAGTCTCTTCCACCAGCGCACTGTCGCCCAACACACCAAGTGAACCCTCGATGTCGGCAGATTTTTCTGGATGCAAGGCACGCAGGGATGAAACCAATGATTCAAGACCGCGCACCGAACCACGCAATTGGCGCAAATGAATCAGCTCATCGAGCAGACGCTGCTCGGTAGGCAGGAACTCATGGATGGGTGGATCGAGCAGGCGCACGGTCATGGGACGTGGTGCCAGGGTCGTAAGCATTTCTTTAAAGTCACCGCGCTGCATGGGCAACAACCTGCCGAGGATCTTCTTGCGTGTTTCAATATCGTCGGCAAGTATCATCTCCACCATAATAGGCAAGCGCTCTGGCGAATTGAACATGCGCTCGGTGCGACACAAACCTATCCCCATGGCACCAAATTTCACTGCCCGTTGGGCGTCATTTGGGGTGTCGGCATTGGCCATAACCTGCAGTTTGGCTACCTCATCGGCCCAGCCCAGCAGAGTAGCCAGCTCATCGCTGAACTCAGGCTCCACAGTAGGCACCTGGCCTAGATAAACCTCACCACTTCCACCATCGATGGTGACTATATCTCCTTCATGCAGCACCTTTGCACCAATCACCGCAGTACGCGCGCGGCTATCGACTTTGATAGCCTCAGCACCCACCACGCACGGCTTGCCCATACCACGGGCCACCACAGCAGCATGTGAGGTCTTGCCACCACGTGAAGTCAGGATGCCCTGGGCAGCAAAGAAACCGTGTATGTCTTCTGGTTTGGTTTCCTCACGCAACAGAATTACCTTTTCACCCAAACGACCACGCCGCTCAGCCGTGTCGGCATCAAACACCACCAGTCCACTGGAGGCGCCAGGCGAGGCGCCAATACCTACAGTAATGGAGTCACGCTTATAGGCAGGATCAAGACGCGGGAAAAGCAACTGTTCCAGCAAGAGTGGCTGAATACGCAAAAGCGCCTGATTGCGATCAATCAGACCTTCGTTCACCATCTCAGTGGAGGTGCGCACCATAGCTTGTGCATTCATCTTACCGTTGCGTGTTTGCAGACAAAACAGAACGCCCTTTTCAATGGTGAATTCGTAGTCCTGTATCTCGCGGTAATGTGCTTCCAGTTTGTTGCGCAGTTCCACCAACTGACGGTACATCTCCGGCATTTCATCTTCCATTTCAAGGATGGCCTTGGGTGTACGAATACCTGCCACCACATCCTCGCCCTGGGCATTGACCAGATACTCGCCAAACATCACGTTTTCACCCGTGCCCGGGTTGCGCGTAAAACCAACGCCAGTGGCACAATCATCGCCAAGATTGCCGAACACCATGGTCTGGACATTGACTGCCGTACCATTGGCCAGATCAGCTGTGATGCGGAATTCGCGCCGATAGTCCACCGCCCGTTTGCCCATCCATGAATTGAAAACCGCCTTGATAGCCAACTCAAGCTGCTGCAAAGGATCGGTTGGGAAAGGTTTGCCCGTTTGTGCCTGCACTACCTGCAGGAAGCTCGCACTGATTTCCTTGAGAGCATTCTCATCAAGACCAACATCAGCCGCCACGCCCATGCGATGCTTGGTAGCCTCAAAAATCTCATCGAAATGTTCATCATCCACACCCAGTGCCACCTTGCCAAACAACTGAATGAAACGACGATATGAGTCATAGGCAAAGCGTGCATTGCCAGTCTGCTTGATAAGACCCACCAAAGTCTGTTCATTAAGACCAAGGTTGAGAATGGTATCCATCATGCCCGGCATGGACAGCGCTGAGCCGGAACGCACCGAGAGCAGCAATGGATTATCCGCACCACCAAAATGTTTACCTGAGGCCTTTTCTACCGCAGCAATCTGCTCACGCACCTGCTCCATAACCCCAGCCGGTAGTTCGCGCTTGGGCTCATCCAGATAAGTCAGGCATGCCTCGGTGCTGATGACAAAACCAGGCGGCACATTGAGCCCGATTTGAGTCATCTCACATAGATTGGCTCCCTTCCCCCCGAGCAACTGCTTGTTTTTGCCATCCCCTTCACCAAAGGCGTACACATATTTCCGCGAACCCATTATCAACCTCACTGTTGTCTTGGTTTAAAAATTCAATCTTCAAGATAACCACTTTGCTTGACTTAGAGCAAGCCCATATGCAGGTTGTGCCAACCCAATTCAGAAATACCCCCTTGTGTATCTGGGTCACGGCTGGGCTCTGTTAGCACTGTAGTGCAATAACCATCGGGCATTGCGCCGGATGTAGATGCTGTTATCGTTGTAAATAAATATGCAATGCAGAAGTCTGTAGAGGGGAGCTTTGCAGGCGTCGTCTCCAAAAAAAAACCTACCCTTCAAGGGGAGGGCTGGGGTAAAAACTCCGTCGAATAAAGCATTTTTTAATGCCATCCATGATCGCTTCTGCCGCCTCAACAACACGTAGTTGTTCCAGCACTACAACTCCACCCAGGCAGAATCATGGCACAATCTGCCCTTTACTGAAGACCCTAATAGAGCAAGATCAATTCACCGCCCGCTCCTGCATTGCCGCATATTCAGCCTGGAAGAAAAACTCGTCCTCACCAAAGGCAGGCTCAAGTTGATCCAGCCATGTGGCCTTATCATCATAACGGGCAAAGAAAGGCCGCTGCACCCAGTCCGGGTTGCGCCCTTGAATAAAACGCAAGACAAACACCTTTTCCCCCGCTACTTCGGTCACACCCTGGATCTCCACCTTACCCGGACCTGCACTCATCGAAGGCCCACGCACAGTACGCGCAAGGCCAGACACCTGCTGCAGCGCTGTACGGTAAATCTCCCAGGCTCTGGCGAGCGGTGCCTCGAAATAGCGCTTGGCCCCAGTATCTCGCTCAACAAACATGTAATAAGGCACAATGCCAAGACCTACCTGTGTACGCCACATCCTAGCCCAAACATCGGCATCATCATTAATATGAGCGATTAAGGGAGATTGACTACGGATAATGGCACCAGTCTCGCGCACTCGACGGATGGCCTCACGGGCAATAGGTGTCTCCATCTCACGCCAATGATTGATATGCGCCATAATCGCCACATGTTTGCCATTGCGTACCAGACGCGCCAACAGGCGCAACAGGTCATCGGCATCGTCATCCAGAACAAAACGCTGTGGCCAAAACGACAGTGCCTTGGTGCCGATACGCAAGGCCTGTACATGCTCAAATTCTGGCTGTAACAATGGCTCCAGATAATCTGCCAAGAATCTGGTTTTCATCACCATGGGATCACCGCCAGTGAGCAACATGTCACTGACGGCTGGACTCTGCCTCAGATAACGGTGCAGTAGCGTCGCTTCGCGCGTTGAAATGCGTAATTCCTTGTCGCCGATAAACTGTGCCCAACGGAAACAAAAAGTACAATAGCTATGGCAAGTCTGACCCTGGCTGGGGAAAAACAACACCGTCTCACGATATTTATGCTGCATACCCTCCAGCCGTTTGTCATCAAGACGCGGCACGTTCAGTAGCTGCTGGCCGGCTGGATGAGGGTTGAGCGTCTGGCGAATTTCTTGTGCGGCAGCGCGAATGATGCTCTGTTCAGCCCCCGCATCCAGCAAGCTGGCTATACGGTCAAAATCTTCCGGCGCCAGCATCTCCTGCTGCGGAAAGGTGAGTTGAAAGATGGGATCATGGGGCACATCATCCCAATCGATAAGCTCATCGATGACATAACTATTGACCCGAAATGGCAATACTTGTGCTACCACCTGCATACTGCGGCGCAGCTCTGCTGATAGCCTCTGCAACTGTGGAATCTGTGCCAATTGCCTTTCGGTATAAACCTGAAAATTTTTTACTGCGGTAAGGGACTGCGTCAAAGGCTGCCCGAAACTTCTGATTTTACTCATATGCTTACCTCGTATCTGCCGACAACAACTGCCGATAGAGTTCGCATGGGCAAACAACAAAGACACCTCATCCTGAATCCAAGGATTCGTTTAAAGAAGCATCTTCAAGTTCGCATGAATTGAATACGCCAGAAAAAATTACTGACGTGCATGTGAAGGTACAACGATTACTTACTGTGGATTCCAGGCCAAGCGCGGAACTATGTCTATTGTAGACGTTTTAGTGACAAAACTTCAAAGAGCACCCAGCCAACTCAAAAAACATTATACCAGCAAGCACAGAATGTGCCGAATAGCGAGGAGTTATAACAGGATCGGGGATTTGCGGATCGTCTCCAGGGCCTTATTCGCCATCATGACCAGATGGGACTTTGACCCAGAAATGAAAAAGGCCACTCTTTCGAAATGGCCTAAGTCATTGAATGTATTGGTCGGGGCGAGAGGATTTGAACCTCCGACCACTTGCACCCCATGCAAGTGCGCTACCAGGCTGCGCTACGCCCCGTTTGTTTAAGACTAAAAACTGCTTGTATTTGAGGGTGCAGATAATACACCAGTACACCGAGGATAAAAATGGTTTAACTCTCAAGGATGGAAAGAATTGCCTCCAAATCCTCGCGTAAGCCTGGCAAAACCTGTGGTGCTTCCACATTATTCTGGGCCTGCTCACCTTCTTGTATCAGACGCTGACGCGCGCCGCTGATGGTAAAGCCTTCTTCGTATAGCAGACTACGAATCTGACGAATCAAAACGACATCATGGCGTTGATAGTAACGGCGATTACCGCGCCGCTTAACAGGTCTGAGCTGTGGAAATTCCTGCTCCCAGTAGCGTAGTACATGCGGTTTGATATCGCATAGCTCGCTTACTTCACCGATAGCGAAATAGCGTTTACCGGGAATGACAGGCAGTTCGTTATTGTGGCTGGGTTCCAGCATATGCCCCTATCCTTGCCTTTAATTTTTGCCCAGGCCGAAACGTCACTACTCGTCGAGCAGTAATTGGGATTTCTTCACCAGTTTTTGGATTGCGACCTGGTCTTTGCTTTTTGTCGCGCAAGTCAAAATTGCCAAAACCAGATAATTTTACCTGATCGCCCTTTTCCAGGGCAGCGCGAATTTCTTCAAAAAATAGTTCTACAAGTTCTTTGGCCTCACGTTTGTTCAGGCCAAGTTCTTCAAACAGGTGTTCAGCTATTCCAGCTTTGGTCAACGATGCCATCTAATGGTCAACCTCAATCTCGCAGAGTAGCACCCAGTTCTTTCCTGAGCGCAGTTAAAATATTATTTATCGCAGTATCAACTTCAACATCAGTAAGAGTGCGTGAATCATCGGACAAGGTCAAGCGCAATGCAAGACTTTTGCTACCTGAATCAATACCTTTTCCAGTATATAAGTCAAATAGCTTTAACTCTCGCAGGATTTCCGGGGCACCTCGCCTGGCAACGTCCATCACTATGTCTAGCTGAATGCTGTGTTCGATGACGATGGCTATATCGCGCCGCACCGCAGGAAAGCGTGAAATCTCTCTGGAAGTTGGCAAGCGCCCGCGCAGCAGCGGTTCCAGAAGCAGTTCAAAGACTAAAGCAGATGCTGGCAGATCGAGCTTTTCCACCACAACCGGATGCAGGCTTCCTATCCAGCCGATAGGTTTGCCTTCGTGTTCAATACGCGCTGACTGACCAGGGTGCAAAGCCGGGTGCGCGGCGGCAATAAAGCGCGCTTCGCGATCTAGTCCGGCAAGTGCCAGCAATGCCTCCACATCGGCCTTGAGATCAAAAAAATCAGCACGCTGGGCAGGCTCGCCCCATTGTTCAGGCATGACGTCCCCATAAATCAGGCCGGCGATGACTCGCTCCTGTAAAAGCCCATCACGTGCAGGCAGAAAGCGCAGACCAGACTCAAATAGACGTACCCGCTCTTGTTGTCTATTGGTATTGTAAACAAGTGCTTGCAGCAAACCAGGCCACAGCATGGTGCGCATAACAGCCATTTCTGCAGAAATGGGATTGGCCAAGGCCAATGGTTCCAATTCAGGATCAAGCAGCTTTTGCAGATCAGGCGCAACAAAACTATAGGTAATGGCCTCCTGATAGCCGCGCGTTACCAACAAACGACGCAGCTGTGAGGTATCTATATTACCCTCACCAACTGGTGCCATCTGCAATATTGTCGTGGGTCTCAAACCAGGCAGTTTGTCATAGCCATGGATACGCATCAGCTCTTCTATGAGGTCTTCTTCGATACTGATATCAAAACGCCAGGCTGGAGGTGTGACGCGCCAATTCTCGGCCACTGCCTCTACCTGCATGCCAAGACGAACAAGAACGTCCTCAACATTTTCTACAGGCAGATCAAAACCCAATACACGCTTAATACGAGTACGGCGTAGATCTATCGCCTTGCGGACTGGCAGATATTCATTATGTTTGACATCAATTACAGGGCCAGCTGAGCCACCTGCAATCTGTATAAAAAGTGCACTCGCCCGCTCCAGCGCTTCACCTTGCAAGCTGTGCGCAACACCTCGCTCGAAGCGATGTGATGAATCTGTGTGCAGACCATAGCGACGGGCGCGGCCGACGATCGCCTCAGGGCTGAAAAATGCACTTTCAAGAAAGATATCGACGGTATTATTGTCGACTGCCGTCGCTGCGCCACCCATCACACCAGCCATTGCCTGTGGGCCATGTTCATCGGCGATCACCAGGGTTTCTGCATCCAGCTCCACCGTATTGCCATTCAGCAACACCAGCGTCTCACCCGCACGAGCGCGGCGCACATCCAGTCCACCCTTGAGTTTATTAAGATCAAAGGCGTGCATGGGCTGGCCTGTTTCAAGGAGCAGATAATTGGTAATGTCCACTGCCACTCCCAGACTCCGAATACCGCTGCGGCGCAAACGCTCTACCATCCAGACAGGCGTGCTGGCTTGTGGATTGATGCCACGGATCACACGCCCTGCATAACGTGGGCAATCAGCCGGGGCAGAAATTTTGAGTTGCAAGCTGTCGGTAATATCTGCCTGCACCGGAGGAATGGCTGGCACAGTCACGGCACAATGATTGATAACGCCCACCTCACGGGCAATACCCGCGATGGACAGACAATCTCCTCGATTAGGCGTCAGGCCAAGCTCAAAGGTGACATCATCGAGCTGCAGGTATTCGCGGATGTTCGCGCCTACCGGCGCATCTGCCGGTAGCTCCAGCAAACCAGCTGAATTTTCTGCCAGACCCAGCTCCTTGGCAGAACACAACATGCCGAATGACTCAACACCACGCAGTTTTGACTTCTTGATTTTGAAATCATCCGCCAATATCGCACCGATCAAAGCGGTCGGCACCCGCAAACCAACCCGCACATTGTCCGCACCACACACGATGTTCAGCACTTCGTCCTGGCCAGCATTGACCTGACAGATACGCAACTTATCGGCATCAGGGTGAGGTTCTACCTGCAAAACCTCACCTACCACCACGCCTTCAAAGGCATCAGCAACGGGGCTTACTGCATCTACTTCAAGCCCGGCCATGGTAAGCTGAGCCGACAAGGTGTCATTATCTATGGCGGGGTTCACCCACTCCCGCAGCCATTGCTCGCTGAATTTCATCGAAACTGCTCCAAAAAGCGCAGATCATTCTCAAAGAACAAGCGCAGATCATTGACGCCGTAACGCAACATAGCCAAGCGCTCCACCCCCATTCCAAAGGCAAAGCCTGTATAGCGTTCGCTATCGATGCCCACCGCCTTGAAAACGTGGGGATGAACCATGCCGCAACCGCCAACCTCCAGCCATCCAGTCTGTTTGCATGAACGGCAACCACGGCCACTACACATCACGCATTGCACATCCACCTCGGCGGATGGCTCGGTAAAGGGAAAATAGGAAGGCCGAAAACGCACCTTAAAATCGCCTTCAAAAAAGTTACGCAAAAAGTCATCCAGGACACCTTTGAGATCTGCAAAGCTCACATCCTCATCGACCATCAAACCTTCTACCTGATGAAACATGGGTGAATGAGTTTGATCATAATCACAGCGATACACCCGCCCCGGCGCGATCAGGCGCAAAGGTGGTTGCTGTTTTTCCATCGCGCGGATCTGTACCGGCGAGGTGTGTGTGCGCAGCAAAGTACCGGCATCAAAATAAAAGGTATCGTGCATGGCGCGAGCCGGATGAGTCGGCGGGATGTTCAATGCCTCGAAGTTGTGGAAATCATCTTCCACCTCAGGCCCTTCCTCAACTGTAAAACCAAGCTGGGTAAATAATGCTTCAATACGAGAAAGCACACGCGTTACCGGATGTAGACCACCACTGTACTGCCCACGACCAGGCAAAGTAACATCAATGGATTCAGATGAAAGACGCGCCTCAAGTACTGCCTGCTGCAAGGCGAGCTTGCGCTCTTCTATCGCCTGCTGTACCTGCTCCTTAATGATGTTGATCTGTGCGCCAACCTTTGGGCGTTCATCAGGCGATAGTTTGCCCAACTGCTTCATGTGTTCGGTCAACGCACCTTTCTTGCCCAGGTAATGTACACGCACCTGATCGAGTGCGGCCAGATCTGTGGCCTGAGCCGCAGCTGCCTTGGCCTGTGTTAACTGTTGCTGGAGTTCATCCTGCACGTTGCATACTCCGTGTACGACTTATAAGCATTTATCAATTTGATATTTTTGCGTGAAATGAAAAGGGGAAGACCCATGGCCTTCCCCTTTATTGACAGCCTCTGCTAACTAATCGGCAAGCTGGTCAAGGACAGCACTTAGCTGGTCAGGCTGGCCTTGGCCTTCTCTGCCAATACCGCAAAACCATTCTTGTCGAAGATAGCTATATCAGACAGAACTTTACGATCAATCTCGATACCAGACTTCTTCAAGCCGTTTATCATGCGACTATAGGATAGACCGCACTCGCGTGAGGCTGCATTGATACGAGCAATCCACAGCGCACGAAACTGACGCTTCTTCTGGCGACGGTCACGGTAGGCATATTGACCTGCCTTGATGACGGCCTGATTGGCGACACGAAAGACTCGACTGCGCATGCCATAGTAGCCCTTGGCCTTTGCCAGAACCTTCTTGTGACGCGCACGCGCAACTACACCACGTTTAACTCTTGCCATTTGTCCTTACCTCCTGCTTCAAGCGTAGGGCATCATACGGGATACCATGCGGCTATCTACAGCAGCAACCATGGTAGTTCCACGCAGCTGACGTTTACGCTTGGTGGTTTTCTTGGTAAGGATATGGCGTTTGAACGCCTGTCCACGTTTGAAACCGCCGGCAGTGGCCTTGAAACGCTTGGCCGCGCCGCGATTGGTTTTCATCTTTGGCATTACACAAACTCCGCATTCTATAAGTTGATATTCAAGCACACATTTTCACACTGGCAGCCGCGCAAGGCTGACAGTAGCGTACCCCGTAGATCTACTGATCTACTTTTTCTTCTTGGGAACAACCACCATGACCATCTGACGACCTTCCAGACGCGGAAACTGATCAACAGTCCCCACCTCGGCAAGATCCGCCTCGATGCGCTTGAGCAATTTCATGCCCAGCTCCTGGTGAGCCATCTCACGACCGCGAAAACGCAGTGTAATCTTGGCTCTGTCCCCGTCTTCCAGGAAACGTACCAGGTTGCGCAGTTTTACCTGGTAGTCCCCTTCATCCGTCCCTGGTCGGAACTTGATCTCCTTGATCTGAATCTGCTTTTGTTTCTTGCGCGCCGCATGCTTCTTTTTATTTTCTTCAAAAAGATACTTGCCATAATCCATGATACGGCAGACAGGTGGTTTGGCTTCAGCAGATACTTCCACCAAATCCAGTTCAGCTTCCTCGGCTATCTGCAGCGCTTCGGTGATAGGAACAACACCTACCTGTTCACCATCGACCCCGATAAGACGTACCTCAGACGAGGTAATCTCTTCATTCAAACGGGCGCCACCGTCCACGGAATGCATGGGCCTTGTTCTTGTATTTATATCTAGTCCTCCGAAAAAGTACGGCCGCGGCTCGCTATTTCAGCAGCAAGATGTTTGGCAAAGTCATCCAGAGACATATTGCCGAGATCTTCACCGCTGCGCGTGCGCACGGCCACAAGCTGTTGCTCCACCTCACGATCGCCGATGACCAGCAGATACGGCACTCGCTGTAAGGTATGTTCGCGAATTTTAAAGCCTATTTTTTCATTTCTCAAGTCGGATTTAACGCGCAAGCCTTGTTTGGCCAAGTTTTGCACGACTTGTTGGGCATAATCACTCTGCTTATCGGTGATATTCATGACTATCACTTGCTGCGGAGCAAGCCACAGAGGGAAGGCTCCGGCATGATGCTCGATCAGTATACCGATGAAACGCTCCAGCGAACCTAAAATGGCACGGTGCAGCATGACCGGTACCTGCTTGCTGCCGTTTTCAGCTATGTAGTGAGCACCCAGTCGTTCAGGCAAATTAAAATCCACCTGCAAAGTACCGCACTGCCAGATGCGTTCCAGACAATCCTTGAGGGAAAACTCGATCTTGGGACCGTAGAAAGCGCCCTCGCCTGGTTGCAGTTCCCAGGCCAGGCCACGGGTATTGAGTGCCTGCTCCAAGGCGCGCTCGGATTTATCCCACACATCATCACTGCCTATACGTTTTTCTGGCCGCGTGGAGAGCTTGATCTGAATATCGGTAAAACCAAAATCGGCATACACCGCCATAACCAGGTCGATAAAAGCAGCGGCCTCTTCCTGCACCTGCTCCTCGGTACAGAAGATATGCGCATCATCCTGGGTAAAGCCACGCGCACGCATCAGACCATGCAAGGTTCCAGAGGGTTCGTTGCGATGACAGGAGCCAAATTCAGCCAGGCGCAGCGGCAGGTCACGATAGCTTTTCAGACCTTGATTGAAGATCTGAATATGCCCAGGGCAATTCATCGGCTTGACCGCGTAATCACGGTTTTCCGAGGCGGTGGTAAACATATTCTGCCGGTAATTCTGCCAGTGGCCAGAACGCTCCCATAAAGCCTTGTCCATGACCATCGGCGTTTTGACTTCCTGATAGCCGTTGTCACGAAATACCCGCCGCATATATTGCTCGACTTCCTGCCAGAGACTCCAGCCAGCGGCATGCCAAAAGACCATGCCAGGGCTCTCTTCCTGGGTGTGAAACAAATCGAGCTGACGGCCTATCTTGCGATGGTCGCGTTTCTCGGCCTCCTCCAGGCGATGCAGATAATCCTTCAGCGCCTTCTTGTCGCCCCAGGCCGTACCATAAATACGCGTCAACATCTCGTTATTGGAATCACCGCGCCAATATGCACCAGCCACCTTGGTCAGCTTAAATGCCTGCAATTTACCAGTGGAAGGCACATGTGGACCACGGCATAAATCAGTGAAATCATCCTGGCGATACAGCGATAAATCCTGTTCTTGCGGGATGTCTTCGATAATTCTCGCCTTGTATTCCTCGCCCATATTACGAAAGAAGGAAATCGCCTCATCACGCGGCATTACCGAACGCTCAACCGGGTAATCAGCGGCCACGATCTTCTGCATCTCGGCTTCGATATTTTGCAGATCCTCGGTGGTAAACGGGCGCTCATAGGCAAAGTCGTAATAAAAGCCATGCTCTATCACAGGGCCGATGGTCACCTGTGCAGCAGGAAACAAACGCTTCACCGCCTGCGCCATCATATGAGAGGTGGAGTGTCGAATGATCTCCAGTCCTTCCTCATCACGGCCTGTGATGATGGCAAGCTCGGCATCGTGATCAATTACATAAGTGGTATCGACTATCTTGTCATCTACCTTGCCGGCCAGCGCGGCCTTGGCAAGACCAGGACCAATCGCAGCAGCGACATCAAAAACACTGACAGGATGTTCAAATGAACGTTGACTGCCATCAGGCAGGGTGATCGTTGGCATGTGTGACTCCAGTGGCGGCCGGTACGAGGGGCCGCGTGCTTATTCCTGATTCAACTGAAAGAAAGGCCTAAAGGACCATTGAGGATGCGTAAACATAAGGCGCGCCATTCTAACGCATTTATGCCGAGATACAAGCTGACTCACATAATTTCCTTCCTCTCTCGCAGGGCAAGATCATACTTTTTAATACTAGGATCAAAATTACTGAATAGCGTTGGTGTCATGCGGATTTATGAAATAGAGGTTTGTGGCTAACGACAAACAATGGCGCAATAACCAACGGACATTGCGCCGAATTTAGAAGACCTGCACCTATCCCGTCATTCCCGCGCAGGCGGGGATCCAGAAAAAACTGCTTTTTGGTTAAAACGTAATCAAGTATGATTTTGCCCTGCCCTCCCCCGCCAGCAGCTTTTTGTTGAGGAAAGAGGTACCAGACTCGATTGATTAACAGTAAACCTGTAGAAACAGATCCAGTTTAAGTCTGAGTGACGTCACGTCCGGGCAAATCTATCTGGACTCGCCGCCCAAGCTGGTCGAGACTACGTAGTAGCGAAACTTCCACTGCGCTCCGCGTTGTCCAATGCTATCGTTAACAACGACGCAAATTTAAACCACTCGTGTTCCGCTTATAAATACGGGAATATTGTTCAGCTAGCCGAAGCCTCATCTATGTAATGTTGCAAAGACTTATCAAGCCAGCGAGGTGAGCCATGTCCATAGAACTGAAACGTGCTTATGAAAAGCCTGATGCTACAGATGGTTCTCGCGTGTTGGTTGACAGGCTATGGCCGCGCGGAGTCAAACGCACATCTGCACAATTGGACGATTGGCTGAAATATGTAGCGCCTTCGGATGAATTGCGCCACTGGTTTCATGCCAACCCGGCCGAATGGGGCGAATTTCGTCGCCGCTATCTTGCCGAGCTTAAATCCCTGCGTGAACGTTTGCGACCGCTGGTCTTAAAGGCCAGGCAAGAACCTGTCACACTCTGGTCTACGCCGCCAGTGATCAACAACACAATAATGCTGTTGTTTTGCGACAATACCTGCAACGGCTAACGGCCAAATCCACATGACAATAATGGTTATTTATAAATACATGGTAAAACCAGAAGCCGCCTTTTAACTGTATTTTCCGCTGCGAAAATATATACTTGTTCTAAATTTTGCTGCTGTTTTAAAAAAAGCAGCCATATCACAAAACTCCATGCTTGAGTTCCAGCAAAATAACGCAATAAACCAGATACATTCACATAAAGTCCTACCGCCTTGCGCAGGTAAATACATGAAAAAGAATTTCCCCATTACAGGCAATGAAGTCATTGTTGATAAAAATGCCAATATTCTATCCACCACCGATCTTAAGGGGGCTATCACCTATATTAACGATGACTTCATAAAGATCAGTGGTTTCTCCCGCGAGGAACTGATCGGCAAGAATCACAACATAGTGCGTCATCCAGAAATGCCACCAGCCACCTTTGAGCATCTATGGGCCACCATCAAGACCGGCCAGCCCTGGATGGGCATGGTCAAAAACCGCTGCAAGAATGGCGATCACTACTGGGTCAGCGCCTACGTTACTCCCATCATGCGCAATGGCGAGATTATTGAATATCAGTCAGTACGCACCAAGCCAACACGTGAACAAATACAAAAGGCCGAGAGTATCTATGCTGAACTCATGGCAGGCCGCAAACCACGCAAAATGCGCCTGCCACACATCAATCTGCGCACCAAGCTTATAGGTTCTGGCGGCATTGGCGTGCTGACTGGTCTCGCTGGAGGAGCTGCGCTGGGCGAGGTTTCCCTGTCTACCGCAGCGATAGTCGGTGGTATCACTATGTTGGTGGGAGGCGTGCTGGCCAATTTTGCCTTCCTCCCCATCTGCCGCATGGTGGGCTATGTACGCCATATCGCCAACAACCCAATCAGCCAATTAATTTACACCAATAAACTTGATGAGGCAGGCGAAATCGAGCTGACGCTCAAAATGCTGCAAGCTGAGGCGAGTGCTGTAGTTGGTCGTATTGCCGACGCATCACATCATTTAATGGGAGCCGCTGACACTCTGGTTGACGCTGTTGAACAAAGCGGAGAAGGCATCCGTCAACAACAAAGCGAGACGGATCAGGTCGCTACTGCCATTACCGAAATGTCTGCCAGCGTGCAGGAAGTAGCGCGCAACGCACAGAACACTGCCGATGCTGCCGACAAGGCAGATAACGAAGCCAGAGAAGGACATCAAGTAGTTGGCAACACCAGTAGCGCGATTGGCCGTCTTGCCGGCGAGATAGAAAAAGCCGCTGCTGTCATCCAGCAACTGGAAGAGCGCAGCAATGACATCAGCTCGGTACTTGAAGTCATTCGCGGGATAGCCGATCAGACCAATCTGCTGGCCCTTAATGCCGCTATTGAGGCTGCCCGTGCCGGTGAACAAGGCCGTGGGTTTGCCGTTGTCGCCGATGAGGTGCGCACGCTCGCCTCGCGCACCCAGCAATCAACACAGGAAATCCAGACCATGATTGAAAATCTCCAGGCCGGTGCTCGCTCCGCTGTTGAGGTCATGCAGTTAAGCCGTAAACAAGCTGATAACAGTGTTGACCAGGCACGCCTTGCTGCCAGTTCACTGAATAGTATTACCAGCAGCGTTGGCGTGATTACCGATATGAGTGCTCAAATCGCTGCGGCCGTGGAGGAGCAAAGTGCCGTCAGCGAAGAAATCAACCGCAACATAATTTCTATTCGTCAGGTTTCCGATGCCAACGCACGGACTGGTGCCGAGAGTGAGCAGGTGGCGCAAAATGTTTCTAGCCTGGCCACAAGCCTGGATCAACTGGCGCAGCAGTTCTGGGACAAACGACACTAAATCATGTCATCTATAGCAATTCAGACAAACTCCCTCAGCCAATCACCAGCTGCAGGCCACATCCCGGGCAACCGAGGCATGTGGGCCGGTATCCTGTGCGAGATGACCGAATTCGCTGTGCTGTTCGCAGTCTATTTTGTCGCGCGATACTTCTTCCCACAGGAATTTCGTGCTGGCCCAGGCCAGCTTAGCCTGCTTGCTGGCACACTCAACACTGTCTGGATGATCACCGGTAGCTATTTTGTCGTCAACGCGGTGATCGCAATTCGAGAAAACCGCGCTGCCGCCAGTGTGGTTTTTCTTTATCTGGTATTTATCTCTGCAGCGGCCTACATGCTGACTAAATACCTGGAATACAAATGGAACATCGCCAATGGCGTTACAGTTAAAAACAGCGCCTTCTTTACCGTATATTACTATCTGACTTTGACGCATGTCGTGCATGTGTTTTGGGGCATGCTTGGACTTGTCTGGATCATCTTCCGCACCCACGGCGGCGCATACTCAGCGACATATCATGAAGGCATGGAATCATTTGCCTCATATTGGCATGCCACCGACACGGTATGGCTGATCATCTTCCCGCTGCTATACCTGCTGCGTTGAGGCAAGTGATGACGCACCGTAAAACAGTTACCTGGCTTTGGTTGGTACTAATCATTCTGACCCTGAGCGGTTCATTGCTTGGCGAGCGGGCCGAGCCAGGCTACTTTTTAATATTCTTTGTAACCTTAAGCATGGCCTTCAAAGGCAGAATGGTTGTCGATCACTTCATGGAGCTGAAAAACTCCCACCCACTGCTCCGAAATCTCATGCAGGCATATTTCTATGTGCTGCCACTAATCACCATCATCAGCTACATACTAAGCACTGCCAGGCTGTAACTCTGCGCAACTTTATTCACACTGAATAAAGTAGGTGGCGGCACTCGTCGCCGGGCCGCCAGATTTACCGCCTGTTCCGGATGCAAAAGATCCGGAATTATAGTGCGAAGGATACGCCTACCATAAATGTATGCACGCCGCCGGAGAGAGCGTCGTAGGTATCGTCTTTATATTTGTCATAAGTGTATCCACCACGCAGGGTCATATTCCTCCTTAGGCTGTAATTCGCACCGAGGATGAAACTGTGCAGGATGTTGTCGATATTATCGTTGACGACACCAACACCTCCTGACGTTGCAGTGCCAGTCGTACGCAGATAGCCATCCGACTTCGAGAAAGTATAGCCGGCGTTCAGCAGCAGACGATCATTAGCCTGGAAGTCACCGTTGAGTGAAAGTGACCAGGTGTCTGCCTTGAAGGCAGACGTGCCACGCGGGTCGAACACGATGTCAGTCTCGAATCGGCGGCGGTTGGTGCCGAAGAAATAGGTCTCAAAATCGTTCTGCATCCAGTCCAGGCTGATACTGGCATTCACGAGCTCCATGGGTGCCAGATTAAGGGACACTCCGACAGCATGGAAGGTGTCATCGGCCTTCTGGCTATACTCGGGACCGAGTGTGATAACGCCACTTGCAGGCTTGTTGGTGTCCGTGAAGCTCTGATTGCCGTTCTTCTTGTCCTTGAAGTTGTAGTAGGCGTTGACCTGCATACCGTTGGTCATGACGTAACTCAGCGCGGTCTTCAGGTTCATGGATTCCTCTGGCAGCGTGATGGAAGCGGTCTTGTCGGCCCAGATATAGGACGGCGTGATGCGCAGGGTCATGCCCTGCATAGGCCGGGCGACCCACTTCAGATAGATTTCATCTGAGACCGTCTTCTCACGGTAGAGCGAGGCGGTTGGCCATTGACCAAGGTTATCGGCTGCCGGAATAGTATTCCACTGAAATTCGCGGTCAGAGTCCTCGCGCTTCCAGCCTGCAGTAAGGGTCGACTTGGCTGGTAGGCCGCGGAAACTGGCGGACAGGCCATAACTCAGCGAGTCCATGTTGGATATACGCAGGCCCCACTCATCTCGCACAGTCCGATCGAGGCCGTCAGCTTGCGTAGATGAGTCGTTGTCGCGGCTGTCATACTTGACGAAGCCTTCGACGCCCAGCGTCGGTGAAACGCGATGATTGACATTAAGAAAGGCATTTTCTGTACCGATCTTGCCGACGAAGCGATCTGCCAGCGGCACGTCGAGGAAGGAGTCCTGCTCCAGGGTAGATCTGCCGTAACCCACCGCCACGGCGGTGGCACCGAAGTTTTTTGAAACCCGTAAGGCGTGGGTCATGAGGGTGCTGTCGGGGGTGAAGTGCAGAGGCGTGTCCGCAAAGATCGGACTCACAGTCGAGTGGTTCAGGAAGCTGTCAAAATCGCCAATCACGCTGGTGGAGGTCTTATTGTTGAATTTCTCGTAGCTGCCATCATAGGAGAACTGAAACATTCCAGCCGGTGAGGCGGTAAAATTAAGCGAGACTTTGCCCATATTCTCGTCCACCGGCTTGTCATAACCACGCCAACGATCGAGATATCGAGTATCCCCTACAAAATCGCCGTTGCCGGCGATCCAGGTTGCGAACTTGTTGCCATCGCGATTGTAGCCATCGAAGTTGACCGACAGGCTGGTGCCTTTGCCGAGCAGGTCGGGCTTGAATTTGACCCCCACCCCATAGCGGGTGCGCTCAGTGTGATAATTCGTCTGGCCGAGACCGTCATCGGTGAAGTTACTAATCATGCCGCTACTGACGGCGGTGTACAGAGGATCGGTCGGGTTGTCCACCGTGCCAGGGCGGTTGACATAATCAACGCCGCCGGTATTGGAACGGAAATGCGAGTAGTAGCCGTGAAAGCCAATGTCAGCACCACCGCCCTTTATACTGCCGCGATGGTTATTTAGGCCGAAACCCTGCCGTTCCAAGTTCAGGATATCACCCTGCTCGCCAGAAAGAGTCAGGTTGAGGTCGATGTCGGCATATAAGCCGTTACCGCGGTCACCTGACCAGGACTCCTGACCACTATAGCTTTGCAGGTAAGGTGTGAGGCCGGCTCCGGGGCCGCCCGTGTAGTTGAAGGAATAAATCTTGGTCGTGATTTCACCGCTCACGGTGGTGCCTGTAGATTCGGAAGCATGCACCTGGGCCATGGCAAGGGCCAGCACCGTCATGCAAGGCAGGATGCACTCAATGGTTTTGTTCATTTTCATTTTCATCTCCTCCAGGTCGGTGCCAGTTAGAAGCGCAGATGCTGGTCAATACTGCTGCCATGAGGCGCGTTATGGCAGCTGCTGCAGTTGCGCAGCACGGTAGCCGAGACGCGCTGGCTGTTAGTGTTTCCGCCAGTCTCGCCGTGACGGTTACCGGCAACCGAATGGCACTGCAGGCAGAGCATAGGTTCCACCAGAGTCAGCATCTTGCGATTCGGCGTTCCATGGGGGTTGTGGCACGTTGAACAGTCGTCAGTAACCGGGGCATGCTCAAACATGTGAGGTCCGCGCACAGCCTGATGGCACTGGGTGCACTCGGCGGTCTTGCTGGTCAGGCTGGTTTGTGTACCACCGTGCTGATCGTGGCAACTGGTGCAGGACATAGCGCCTTCCTTGACCGGGTGGTGCGAGCGCATGTTGAAGCGGACCAGCACGTCCTGGTGACAGGTGGCGCACAAGGCGGTGTTCTTGTCAGCGCGCCACAACGCCAGATCAAGACGCTTGATGGACTTGGGCTCGTGCATGCCGTGGCAGGCACTGCACTCCAAACCTGCCTTGTGGTGGTCGGCAAACGTCCAGTTCATGCGCTTAGCATCCTCCTGGTGGCAGGTCAGGCAGGCTGCTGCATCTGGCTTGCCTGCGATGTTATTTCTGCTCACCACGTGATCCGCGCCGCCACCATGGCACGCGGTACAATTCGCCGTGGCGTGTTGCGAAACCAGAGGGGGATGGATGTCATCATCATCATGGCAATACGTACATTGATCGTTACCCTTGAGACCCTCGGGTATATCACTGGACGATGCTTTGATGACATCCTGCGCCATGGCAACATGTGAGACCACGCTTACGCCGAGTGCCAAAACAAGGCACTGCAGCATGATGACAAGCGAATATTTCTGGTATCTCATCGAATACTCTCCTCTAAAAAAAGAATGCTGCAATAGTTTGCCTTCGCCTTCAGATTGTTATTTGGTGCTATTTTATTTTTAAATCCTGCGGGCCTGGGCCCTCAGGTTCGTCATGTGCAATTGCAAAGTGACAATCGATGCAGGCCATGTTCTCCTCTTTGGCCTTGGTGTGACGTACCAGGGCTTTCTCACTGGTTTCCGCCTTATCCATATCGTGGCAGGCCTTGCATTCACGTGAATCACTCTCTTTCATGTATGTCCATACGCGCACTGCCATTTCAGAACGCTTGGCCTCAAATTTTTCCTTGGTGTTGATCGATCCGGTGATAAAATGACCCCAGAGGTCTCTTGCAGCATTGATCTTGCGGAAGTACAACGGAATGCCGGTACGCGGCACATGACAATCAACACAGGTGGCACGCACACCACTACGGTTCACATCATGGATTGTGCCCTTGTACTCAGCCGCGTTATAGCCCATTTCATGACAGGCATTGGCACAGAATTCCTCTGTGCCGGTCAGTAACAAAGTAGTACTACTGATTGCCACGATCGCCACTGCAATGGCAAAACCGCCCCCAAGCAGTAGCAATGGCCCCCAAGGTCTGACACACCAATGACGTAGTTTTTCTGTAATTCTCTTCAACATATAACGAGCCCCCTCGTGTCCTGATAAGCCAGAACTCTCGTTTACTGATGAGTATTGTTATGTTCGGCTCCCCTGAAACACGTGCTTAGTGCGATAAAATCCACTGAATCACGTTATATATATCCGCATCTTTCTTAGTCTTCAGTGAAGTGTGCTCTTCTTCCACGCCATCGATTTCTACCTTGGGATTGGTTGTCAGATGGGTGTAAAGTTTTTGCTCTGCTTCGGCCATATTATCTGCATATTCGTCCTTGTATTTTTTTGCAGTCTCACTGAGCGGCGGACCATCTTTCTTCTTGTTCACGCTGTGGCATTTGAAACAGTCACTTTTTTTCATCAGCGCCTTGGCCGCACCGGCATCAGCCGCCTGTCCTGGCATGGAGATAACTGACAACCCAAACACAACGGCAAACAGACATGATTTTTTCATCTGGTTTCTCCTCCTGATACAACATGACTTTTAATTATTGATTTCTATATGCTCATCAAATAATTTGCGTATACAAATCATAATGACTATGGCATGCGCAATACTTGCCTCAAAGTGCATAATTCTTTGTCCTGAAATAAGGTTTTATTGAATCAGTCTAAATAAGTGTTTGCTACTTCAGGCCCGCATATTTCACCAAGAAACATGGATGATGGTGCTGTGGGGGAAGCCGGATGGATAAACGCTATTTGCAAAACCTGTCAGGATTTTGCATCACTCCATTCAGGCTGCACTTGCTACGAAATATAGATACGCAGCAAAGTATCAGCCTGCAAGAACCTCACGGGGAGAAAGGCCAAAGTGCCTCTTGAAGTTGCGTGAGAAATGCGCGTGATCAGCAAAGCCCCAGATATAGGCGATCTGGCTGATAGACTGGCTACAACCTGGCTGTCTTAGCTGATCGTAGGCGTATTCCAGGCGCTTTTGCATTACCCAACGCATGAGTGATAATGGCTCGTCGGCAAAAATCTGATGGATATAACGTTCTGATAGATTAACACCGCTGGCAATGAACTCGATATTGAGCGCAGGGTATTGTAAATTATCAATAACGAACTGCTTGATGCGCTCCACATGGTAGGCGCGCAACTTTGAAGGGAGCTTGCTACTACCTGCCAGTGTACATAAGGCAGCACGTGAAAGCCCCAGCGTAAAAGAAGACAATTCGATCAAATCAGCCTTGCCTAGCCCACTGACATGCGCAACTAACGAACGCAGGTGATCGGCCAGCAAGGCTGCCACTCCCACATTTGTCGGGATGATCTCATTGACCAATGGCAACCAATCGGTGACCTCCGGGGCAAGCACCGATGCAGGTACGATAACGCATATCGAGCGATTATCTTCATAAAACTGTAGAGTATTGGCCGCACCAGTGCGATGAAAAGCTATCTCGCCAGCTTTGATTGTTGCTTTCTTGCCTTCACCATAAACATTACAGTGCCCTTGCAACTGAAGATGTATGACAATATTGTCAGCCGCAGCACCCCCTTCACATTGCGCTGCCATATGCGCACTGGTGCTCGCATCAAGTAGAACAAATGGCAGGGATTTTGTTGCCAGCACATCCATGTGAATACGAAAGGTCTGGTGCTTGTCAGGCTCTATGGCGTACTCGGCACCAAACAACGTGGTCGTGCTGTCACGCCACCAATCGACTCTATCATCAACGGCAACGCTATCTGTTGTTAACAATTTTCTCATGAAGCCCCCCTCCATCAGATTGAATTGCTCCAGCTGGCTACTGGTTATTTTTATAAGGCTATTGTTATCTTATATTTCAGGTTCCTCTAATAAATCAGTGCCTGGAGAAACAGCTGTAGTGGTCTCCGGGTTTAATAGTTGATATGGCACGGCAACTCCATCAAGCTGAAACCATCCTCAGATGGTCTATAGTTCAACACCATAATTGAGCTTTTCTGCAAAGTCTAGCCGCTCAAGATCGATGATTTTTTATGGAACGGGGACATCACGCCATTAGAGTCCGGTTGCCACTGTAGTCGATTTCGCTACCTGCTGCTTCGCGTATGCAGAAAGTGGTAGCCTGCCAACTCTTCTTCGGTCGTTCCTCACTGTACTCACGTCGCCAGACTTCAATAAGGATTCGGGCATGTACCAAATACAGAAACCAATGCTCGTTCAGGCATTCATCTCGGATTGGCCCTTGCCATTCACTAATGGTTAGCGTTCAATTGGAAAAACCAATTGAATGGTGATCTTCCCACAAGGAACTTTCACCCCATAAGTTCATACCCATGCTGGGCTTGCACAAATCACAAGCGCGGCGACGATAACTGGGAAGGAGTCCATGAGTCAGAATCTTGCAGATGAACTGGTCATGATGATGATGGAAGATCAACGTTTGTTGCGACAACTCTTCGATACAGGAGAGCTGCCCTCTGAGTTATATCATCCCCGAATGAAGGTGCTGCATGAAAAAAATGCTTCCCGGCTGAAAGAGATTATTAACTGCCACGGTTGGCCCGGCATTTCATTAGTTGGGGAAGAAGCTGCCAAAGCTGCATGGCTAATCGCCCAGCATTCAGTTTCAGATCCCGATTTTATGGCGGAGTGCATTGGCCTGCTGGAAGATGCAGTTACAAGAGAAGATGTGGTGGGTTGGCAGCTGGCATTCCTTCAGGATCGGGTACTTACTTTATCTGGCAAGCCTCAGTATTACGGCACTCAGTTTGATGTTGATGAAAATGGTTGGCCAACACCATTTCCAATTGAGGATTCTGCTACGGTTAATGAACGCCGTGCGCGTCTTGGGTTGAACTCACTCAAGGAGCGCCAGAAACAAATACTTGAGCAGGAGCGGAAACGCCGTGACAACATCGAACACACCAGTTAACCAAACTCGGCACTCGGATACACTTGTCACCACTTCGCTGCGGCAAGGTCACCGGTGCGCTCTGCGTTATGCACAGGGAGGTAGTCGGTGCAATTATTTGAAACGGAAAGGTTAGTCGCAAGGCAGCTATCTTTCCAAGATCTTTCTGCACTCACTGAGATATTGAGCGACCCAGAAGTCATGAAATATTCTGTTCGCGGAGTCTGCGATGAGGGCGCCACCAGAAAATTTATTGACTGGTGCCTGGAATGCTACTCATCCTACGGGATAGGTCCATGGGCATTATTGGAGAAAACATCGGGTGATCTTATTGGCTTCTGCGGTGTCGGGCCTGAGTTGGTCGGTGATATTGAGGAAATCAATCTAGGTTATCGATTAGCGCGAAAGTTCTGGAATCAGGGTTTTGCGACAGAAGCTGTCAACGGTGTTATGAGTTATGCTTTCGATCAAAAACACTGTGAATCGGTAGTTGTTATTATTGAGCCAGAACATACGGCATCCATCAGGGTTATCGAGAAGGCAGGGTTTGGATACTACACGATTCATAAATTTCATAATCGACCGGTGCGGCTATATCGAATGACGAGCCAAGACTGGGCATTACATAACAAGCACAGGCAAGGGATGCTTCTGACGTCACGCCCCTGCTGCAAGCGTTAGGTTATGCTCGCGTCAGGCGTCTGATGCTCTTGATGAGCTGCTGGCTCCGGAGCTTATGTTCACCAATTATCTTGGGCAGCATCTTAAAAAATGGCTCTGTGCCCCAAATCGAGTGGGTGGTTTAGCGCTGTAGGCCGCCTCCAAACCCCCTCCCCTTCAAGGGGAGGGCTGAGGTAAAAATAATAAAGCTGGCCAAAACCAATCACAGCTAAAGCCACTCCCACAGGGGATATGGTTCATTTATTCCGTCATCCCCGCGAAGGCGGGAATCCAGGAGAGTAAAGTGAAGCAACCCTGTGTCTACATCCTCGCCAGCCAAAGAAATGGCACGCTTTATATCGGCGTGACAAGTGACCTGATCAAGCGAATGTGAGAACACAAAAACGATCAAACTGAAGGCTTTACCCAAAAACATGCGGTGCACCTCTTAGTCTAATTTAAACAGCATGAGGATATGCATGCTGCAATCACTCATGAAAAGCAAATCAATAAATGGAACCAAGCCTGGAAGTTGCGCCTGATCGAAAAGAAAAAACCAAATTGGAGTGATTAATACGAAACCTTCCCTGATGTGAGTTTTCTGGACCCCGCGCGGGGGTGATGTCTACCGACAGAACGTCATTGAGCGGCAGCGCCGAATGTAGAAAACCCTTCCCTGCAAGGAACTCATACAACTCCCCTCCCCTTCAAGAGACCACTACATAAATCAGCTGTTCATCTTGCATTCAGGCGTATTGGGTTAAAAATAAACTTATGGAAAAACACATTTTGGATATTGCAATGTCAGGCAGAAAGCCATCGAGCATATAGGGGTTTTCTGTACTTGCTGTTGCCGACATTCGTCGAGCAGATGCCAGGTGGCGATTTACACGATGTGCAGTACCGAAAAGCTGTGTGGATTTTGCCTCTAAGACTTTAGTGTGTGTCAGGCACTACGTTAGGAGTAGGTTATGTTGGATTTATTATATTCATGGTGCCGAAGGAATAGCTGGAAAGCGGTATTTGGCCTAATACTCCCCTGTATCACGTCAATGTCGCTCCTGGCACAACCACAGGATAGTTGGACATTGGAGCAAAGTATTCGGCGTGCTGTGGAGATTGCACCAGAAATACGTGGTTCACAAGCAGCAGTCAGTGCTCGGCAAGGTGCCCTGCAACAAGCAGGGGCGTGGCCTAACCCGCAGATCGAATTACGCGCTGACGACAAAATCGGTAAGGATGATGGTACCGGCGGCACCGGCTTTACCCAACTTGCATTCAGCCAGCCGTTGCCACTGAGCGGCCGTCTTGGTCATCAACAAGCCGTTGCAGGTGCAGAGCTGGATGCTGCACATGCCGATTTGTTATATCGACAGATCCAGCTGGAAACTCAGGTAGCGCAACGGTTTCACGGACTACAGTTGGCTGAAGAGCGTTTGCATCTGGCCGAGCAGCGACTGCAACTTGCTGATGATTTACAGGACATTGGCCATCGACGTTCACAGGCCGGCGAACTCTCCAAGCTGGAAAGCCTGCGTCTGGATCTGATTCGGGAATCGGCGCAACAAATCTTTGATAAGGCGGAAGGCTCATACAATGAAGCGCTCAGCCGCTTCCGAGCCTATTTGGGCTTGTCGGCAGAGGTGGTTTCTAAACTGGCGCCACTCAAAGCTTTTGAACCCATGCCTGATCTGCAGCAATTACAGGATGGGCTGTCGAGACATTCGGCATTGCTGGCCGCGCGCCACCGACTTGAGGCGGCGCAATCAGGTGTAGATCTGGCACGAGCCGGACGCCTGCCGGATCCGAGCCTGCGCCTGTTTCGCGAGCGGGACTTTCTCAATGGACGTCACCAGGATGTAACCGGGATCGGTGTGGGTATCACTGTGCCACTTTGGGATCGCAACAGCGGCCGCATTGATGAAAGCCGAGCCTTGGTAATCCAGTCTCAGTCAGAATTGCAGGCACTTGAGCGGGATCTGAACAGTCGCTTGCAACAGAGTTATCTGCACCTAAACCATCTAGTGCAACAGGGTAAACACTACCGGACGCGTGTGTTCGAACCAGCACAAAAAGTTTTTGACCTGACGCGCAAGGCATACGCCAGTGGCGAGGTGGAAATCCTCTCCCTCATCGATGCCAACAATACCTATTTTGACACCCGCGAACGCTATCTGGAATTACTGCAAGAGGCATGGCTGGAAGCTGCTGAACTGCGCCTTGCTGCTGGACTAACTCTTGTGACAACCAAACTGGATACTGACCATGAATAAACAATTAATCGTTTTATTTTTTGTATTAGTGCCTGCATTCACCGCAGCGGCTGAACTGAAACTCACCCCGGCACAACTGGCCAATGTGAATCTGGCTACTGCCAGCGCAAATGCCCGTGAGAGCCAGACAAATCTGCAACTAAATGGTGTCCTCACCGCCGACCAGCGTAAAACTCACCGTGTCGCGCCAGTGGTGGAAGGTATAGTTATGGCATTGCAGGTTGTGGCGCACGAACAGGTGCACAAAGGCCAGATACTAGCTCGTTTACGTAGTCACAGTCTAGGTCAGGCACAAGCTGAATATCTGGACGCATTGGCCCGTTTTGAGCTGGCTAAGTCTGAACGTACGCGCATTGAAGGCCTATGGAAAGACGGCATAGTTGCAGAGAGTCGTTGGCTCAAGGTGGATAGTGAATACAAAAGTTCTCGTGCCACTTTAGAGGCACGGCGACGCCTATTGTCCTTAACCGGGCTTTCGGATGAACAGATCAATCGGCTGTCTAAACAACCTACCCAACTGGCAGAGTTCAACCTGATCAGCCCTATCGATGGAGTGGTCACAGCTGTGGATATAGAGTCTGGCCAACTGCTCAACGCCGGGCAGGCTGCGTTCCATCTGGACGACCTAAGCGCTCTGTGGGCCATGGTGAAAATTCCGGTCGCCAGTTTACCGCAAGTCAAGCCAGGCATTGAGGCTGAAATCCGTGTGCAGGCCAGCCCGGATCGGCCGTACTATGGAAAACTGGAATCCCTCGGTAGCGAAGTAGATGCGGCAAGCCAAACCTTGACCGGCCGTATCGTGCTGGCTAATCCTGACAGGCAACTACTGCCAGGCATGTATGCCCAGGTTAGTTTAACCGGCGTATCAAGCCAGGAGCTGATGGTTCCAGCTGGAGCTGTATTCAGGGTAGGCGCTCAGAACTATGTATTTAAAGCATTGGGAGATGGACGTTTTGAACCTGTTGCGGTTGAAACCGGTGTCGAGTCAAGTGGCTGGATATCTATTGTTAGCGGCATCGCTGTAAATACCACCGTTGTCAGCAGCGGCGTGGCCGAACTTAAATCCCATTGGCAGTATCAGGGGGGCGAATAGATCATGATTGCATCTTTGATCCGCTTTTCCCTGATTCAGCGACTGATGATCCTGCTGTTGGCAGCAGCACTTATTGCGACGGGCTTGTGGGCCTTCAAAAGTCTTCCCATCGATGCCTACCCAGATATTGCCGCGCCGCAGGTACAGATCATCGTCAAGGCGCCGGGGCTGTCACCCACCGAGGTAGAGAGCCGCATCACTTTCCCTATAGAAGTAGAGATGCAGGGCATACCGCGACAGACGGTGTTGCGTTCCACCACTAAATACGCATTGAGTATTGTCACTATCGACTTCGAGGATAATACCGACATCTACTGGGCGCGCCAGCAAGTGACTGAACGTCTCAACCAGGTCTGGGCAGAGTTGCCCGAGGGTGTGGAAGGCGGACTTGGGCCTATAACGACACCGTTGGGCGAAGGGTATATGTATCGGGTTAAGGGTGATAATTACAGTAACCAGGAATTGCGCCGTATTCAAGACTGGGTGATTCGCCCGCGCCTGCGTACCGTGGACGGGGTGGCGGATGTCAATTCACTGGGCGGCGAGGTTAAGGTGTTCGAGGTCGTCGCCAATCCGGATATCTTGTATGCACACGGGCTGAATCTGGATGATCTGGAAACCGCGCTGGAGAAAAACAATCGCAATGCTGGTGGCGACCGCATAAATCGCAACAATGAAGTGTTGTTGGTGCGTACCTCAGGACAGCTGGGAGGCCCGGAGGATATAAGCAGCATTACCATTGCCACCCGCAACGGCATACCCGTGCATGTCAGTGATGTGGCCGAGGTGCGCATCAGCTCTTTAACCCGTTATGGTGCAGTTACGGCCGACGGCAAAGGCGAGGTGGTCACTGGCCTGGCATTACTGCGCAAGGGGGCTAATAGCCGCAGCACTGTAGACGGTGTAAAACGTGAATTAGAAGAAATCAAGTCGGCGCTACCAGAAGGCGTTAGCATAGTGCCCTTCTATGACCGTACCGACCTGGTCACCAAGGCGGTATGGACAGTAGAAAAGGCGCTGACAGAAGCAGTGGTTCTGGTATTGCTGGTGTTGATAGTCATGCTCGGTAATCTGCGCGCTGCCCTGACTGTAGCCTTGATCCTGCCGCTATCTGTACTGTTCACCTTTATCATGATGCGTATGTTTGGCGTAAGCGCCAATCTGATGTCTCTGGGTGGGTTGGCTATAGCGATAGGTATCCTGGTGGATGCGGCTGTAGTGGTAGTGGAGAATATCCACACCCGGCTCAGTCATGCACCTCCTGGCCTCAGCCACTTACATCTGATTTATCGTGCATCATTGGAAGTTGCCACACCGGTGATTTCTGGCATCCTCATAATCATCATGGTGTTTCTGCCACTATTCAGTCTTACCGGCCTGGAGGGCAAGATGTTCACGCCCTTGGCCGTGACTATTTCTTTTGCTTTGCTGGGCTCGCTGTTGTTGTCTTTGACCGTGATCCCGGTAATGGCCAGTTTGTTGATGCGCGGTGGTCACGAGGATGATGGCCGGGTGTTTGCAATGCTAAAACGCGCCTACCTACCAGTGATGAGCTGGGCGCTGATAAACCGCAAGACAGCGATAGGCGGCGCACTGGTGGCGTTAGTCTTCGCTGTGGCCTTGTTCCCCTTGATTGGCAAGGAATTCATGCCAGTGATGGATGAAGGTACTACCGTGGTGATCATCGAAAAATTACCCAGTATTTCACTGGAGCGTTCATTGGAGTTGGATGTGTCTTATCAGAAGGCGATGATGGAACTGCCCGAGGTCATTGGCGTAGTATCGCGCACCGGCGCCGATGAACTCCGTCTCGACCCTATGGGCCTGCACCAGACCGATAACTTCCTTATCACTACACCTCGCGAGGAATGGACCGTAAGTCTGCAGGAACACCAGGACAACTTACGAAAAGTGCTAAGCCGTTTCATCGGTATTGACTACGCATTTACTCAGCCTATCGATATGCGCGTCTCTGAGATGCTCACCGGCGTCCGTGCTGCCATGGCTATCAAGCTCTACGGTGACGACCTCAAGGTATTGGAAGAAAAATCCAGGCAGATCGAATATCTGGTGAACGAAGTACCTGGCGCGGTTGATGTGTTTCGTGGTCAGTTATCAGGTCAGGTTTACCTGCAAATAGACATCCAGCCACAGGCAATTGCCCGTTTCGGCGTCAATGTAGAAGATATCAACCGACTGATTGAAGTAGCTGTTGGTGGTCGCGTGGTTACCAAAATCATCCAGGGTAATCAGCGCATTGGTGTCTTGCTCCGCTATCCAGAGAAAGTGCGAACTACTCCTGCTGCCATAGGGGCTCTATGGGTAGAAACTCCAGGAGGGGAGAAAATACCACTCAGTAGCCTGGCCAATATCCGGGAAGTGGATGGCCCGGTAACGATCGCACGCGAATCAGCCAAGCGACAGGTTGTCGTGCAAGCCAACGTCGATGGACGTGACGTGGTCGGTTTCGTTAACGAGGTTCGTGAGACTATCGCCCGCGAAGTAGATCTGCCTGTAGGTTACTACGTTACCTATGGCGGTCAGTTTGAGAATCAACAGCGCGCCGCGGCGCGCCTTGGTCTGGTAGTGCCTATCTCCATCGCACTCATCTTCGTGATGCTGTTCACCACCTTCCATTCCTTACAACAGGCAGGATTGATTATCCTGAACATCCCTTTCGCCATGATTGGTGGCGTGGTCAGTTTATATCTGTCTGGTCTTTATTTGTCAGTGCCAGCTTCAGTTGGCTTTATTACCCTGTTCGGTGTCGCAGTGCTCAATGGTGTCGTGATGGTGAGTTACTTCAATCAGTTGCGTAAAGCCGGACGCAATGTCTTGCAGGCGGTGCGCGAAGGTGCCGAGCGACGCCTGCGACCAGTATTGATGACTGCAATGATCGCCAGTTTAGGCCTTACGCCGTTGCTATTCGCAACCGGTCCCGGCTCTGAGCTGCAACGGCCATTGGCAATCGTAGTTATTGGCGGTCTATTCACGTCTACACTGTTAACCTTGATTTTGTTGCCAACTTTATATGCCTGGCTGGAAGGACGCTTGGAGCGTAAAGCCCAACTGACCGTGGAGAAACGCGCATGAAAAATCTGACACTCATTATTCAAACCAACGCCCAGCAAGAACTGGCCAATCATCTGCGTAGCATAGAGCAGATATCAGGTTTTACTTTTAGTCATGTAGAAGGGCATGGAGTACAGGTCGAAACCGACCCTTTTCTATCGGTGCGTGACAAGGTTGTAGGCTACACGCCACGAACCCGGGTCGATATCTTGCTTAAAGATAGTGATGTAGAGTCGACACTTGAGGCATTGCGCGCCACAAGCAGTTACGTTGAAGATCGCGTGATCTACTGGGTTACCGCTGTCGAACAGAGTGGACGCTTGTAGTGCCGAGCTTAACAATGCCAGCCTTCAGTATTGTTTTTTGAGATTTTCACCAATAAGTAGCGGGTAGATTATGTCGTGATTTTGCTTGGGCAGAGTTATAGCGCTGGAACAACTACATGTTGTTGAGGCGGCAGAAGCGATCAGGGATGGCATTAAAAAATGCTTTGTTCTACAGGGTTTTTAACTCATACCCACCCCTGGTATTCCTGCATTCTTTGTTTAGTCTTGGAAATATGTTGTCGGCTTAATACACGAGAAGAAGCATTGCAAGCACGGCTGCTCTACATGGTGCCAGCGGGATATATGCGCACGACGTGCTATTTTTTTACGCGCTCACTAAACTCATACGTGCGGATCAGCAGTCGCGCGCTGCCTGCATGGTCAGGGAAGTCGCTGAACACGCCACCCACGCCCAGTTGGAAAAACAGCTGATATTCTGCTTTCTGGTCACCCTTGAAACCAATGGTTTCTACGGCACGTAAGGAATATTATTTATAAGGCTTACCGCGCAGAAAAGAAATTGGGGGGATTGGCATGGGCGGACTGAATATTCGAAGCATGAACCGTGACGAAGTGGACTGGGCGATCGAGCTTGCGGCGGCGGAGGGATGGAACCCTGGGCTCTCCGATGCGGAGGCCTTTTACACCCAGGATCCCGAGGGCTTCATTGTGGGTGTGCTCGACGGCAAACCCATTGGCTGCATCTCCGCCATCGCCTACGAGGGCGGATTCGGCTTCATCGGGTTCTACATCGTTGAGCCGCCCTATCGCGGCCAAGGCTACGGGATACAACTCTGGCAACACGCCATCCGGAGGTTGCAAGGCAGGACTATCGGACTGGACGGTGTCATCGATCAGGTGGACAACTACAGCAAGAGCGGGTTCACACTCGTTCACAGCAACATCAGGTTTGAATTAAACGTTCACCCTGAGAGCTTTACCCGGGAGCCTGGGATCATCCCTGCCGATCAGATCGCCTTTGAGCAAATCAAGCAATACGACCAGCAGCTTTTCCTCTTCCCCCGCCCTCTCTTTTTAAACAAATGGTTGAACCCGCCCCTCGGTACTGCGTTGGTGGCCGTCGAGAACGGACGACTGTGCGGATATGGGGTGATCCGTCCTTGCAGAAGCGGCTTTAAAATTGGCCCCCTCTTTGCCGATCACGCGAAGATAGCCGACACACTCTTTCGATCGCTCTGTGCCAGCATAAGCTCAGAGGCACCGGTCTATCTGGATGTGCCGGAGGTGAACCAGGAGGGAATTCGGCTTGCCCACAGATACGGCATGGAGAAGGTCTTTGGTACCGCCCGTATGTACAAAGAGCACCTGCCGCCCGCGCCAATGAGCAGGACCTTCGGGGTGACAACATTTGAATTGGGATGATCTGGGCTCAATTAGAGAGGGATATAGGAAACGTCACCCCCGCGAAGGCGGGGGCTCAGTTGTTTTGAATTTTTAGATTCCCGCCTGCGCGGGAATGACGGATAGTCGGCGGGGCATATTTTTCCAGCCCTCTGGATTCCCGCCTCCGTTAAATGAGTCGTAAATGCCTGGTAACATGCTTTGACGATCCGGTAAAGAAAAGTTTGCTCATACCGGTGGTTTTTTATTTCGCTTTTTCGATCTCCAGCACCCCGATCCGGGAGATGTCGTCATTACCGCCATCATCCATGATGATCAGCTCGATGCTGCCGTCATCCAGGATATCCCCAAAGAGAAGATCTTCATCGTGATCCACCAAGTAGATGCGTTTCCCGTCTTTTGATATCACACCAGAAAATCCTTCGGTGTATGTCTTTTTATCTGAACGGTTGGTGTAGGTTCGCTCACCATGAAAGAATCGCCCTTGTTGTTCTGTGACAACCCACTTGCCATTGGCGTCGGAGACATTGAGAAATCCCTTGTTTTCATGGTGGTGGCTGTAGCTTTTAGTGTTCCACTTTCCGGTCATGTCCGGATAGGACTGATCTGCAAAAACCATGCCCCCAAAAAGCAGGGTCGTGGCCAGTGTCGTAGCTGTAATCAATCGTTTCATGAACATTCCTCCTCCATATGATGAAATATCAATCTTCACCCGGGCTCCCCGAGAAAAAAGAGACTGATTTTATTGTCCTGCCAGACAGAGATACCTGTCAATTAAATTCGATTTCAGAGCCAGGAAGATCTCCCTCTTATCAGCCCACTCTGTCTCGCTGCTGACAGCGCAAAAAGTCCAGCGACAGAACGATTGAGCGATTTATCCAAGACGATATCTGCACAACTCAATGCCGCGGCTGTGTGAACGCAGCAATGATGGAGAACTCTAAATTTCGTGGAGTTTCCTCAGGTTCTCACTCTGTTTTTGCCCCTGGCAAGACGCCCGCACATCGGTCACTTTAGTTCATCCTTCAATCCAGGCCGACTTCTGGTTCAGATGAGGCCTAGAGAAGCCACTCTACCGGCAGCCACCCAATAACCGTCAACGCGAGGTTACGGAATGTGCTCGACCCCGGCTCCTCCGTGGTTACCGTGCCGGCCGTCGGATCGATCCATGCAAGCTCGCCATTCTGCGCCTCGACCTGCCAGGCTAGACCACTAAATCCGTCATCAAAGGCCGCATGCAGCCTGTTTGCTAGGGTCTCGCTGTCGATCAGCAAACCCATCTCGGTATTGAGCTGGATCGAGCGTGGATCGAAATTGAACGAGCCGATGAATATGCGTGCACCGTCGACTGCGAAGGTTTTGGCGTGCAGGCTCGCCCCAGAAGAGCCAAAGATGCCCAGATCATCTGGGGTGTCCGGCGTGGCTTGGCGGCGAAGCTCGTACAGGCCGACGCCGGATGCGAGCATCGCCTTTCGCCGCTTGGCGTAACCCGCATGGACCGGCAGCACGTCCGTGGCCTCCAGTGAGTTGGTCAACATCCGGACTTCGACGCCCCGGGCTTCCAGCGTGGCGAAGGCTTTGACGCCCGCCGTACAGGGGACAAAGTAGGGCGTGACGCCGTCGATGCGCCTTTCTATGGTGCCGACCGCGCGGGTCAACTGGCCGGTCAGAAGATCCTCGCGCGGAACAGCCCCCTGCCCTTTTACCGGGTCATCGCTGACCAGCACTGCGTCGGTCCACTCCAGATCTAGGGTGCCACTGGCCAGAGACGCGATAATGTCCGAAGCCTTCAGGATCGCTTGGTATTTATAGAAGCGGGGATCATTATGCCAGCGAGTCAACCGATCGGAGATTGGATCACCGCCCGACGCCTGCACGATAGCTCCGGCCAGATGGACCGAGGGACTGGCCCAATAACGGTCGAAGTCGGCAGCCACCTCGGGGACAATCTTGCCTACAGCCAGAACGTCCAAATCGACGAACAGCGGTGTGTGGCCGGTTCCGAAGTATTCGTCACCTATGTTGCGCCCGCCGACGATCGTAGCGAGTCCGTCGACGGTAAAGGACTTGTTGTGCATCCGCCGGTTGAGCCGGAAGAAATCGAAGCCAAAGCTCAATATCTTGAAACAGCGCAGGTTGAACGGATTGTAGAGACGGACTTCGGCGTTCTCGTGCGCGTTGAGCTGTGCAATTTCCGCATCGAGACCGGAGGTGCCGTTATCATCCAGCAGCAGTCGTACGCGCACGCCACGATCCGCCGCACGGCGCAGGGCGTCGAGCAAGAGCGAGCCTGTCAAATCGCCGTGCCAGATGTAGTATTGCGCGTCGATAGAGGAGACAGCGGAATTCGCCAGCAGGATACGCGCGGCGAAAGCGTCTGCGCCATTTCCAAGGGGTTTGATGCCGGTCCGGCCGGGGGTGTTACGCGCAGCCCGATCGGCCAGCGGGCCGTCTTTCGGAGGCGAGATGGCGACATCATCGACCCGATCCTCGACGACCGGGAGGGCGAAAACTATTCGCGCCAGAACGATTGCGAGTGCGGCCACGATTAACAGAACCGCCAAGGCTTTTAGAAGCCACATCATATCGTGCCCTTTTTTGGAGTGGCCAGACTGCCTATGTCAAGTATAGCGAATTGCGGTTCTGTCGCGGGCTTTCCCAAGCCAGTACATATGGCAATCATCGGATGCAGCTACCTTGCCGCCGGTCACGCCAATCTTTTGGATGACATCGCGATGCTCGGCGACATAAGTGTTATTGGATAGCGAGCGCAACACATAAATGATCCCACTATCCAAATCCCCCTCTTCAAGAGAATCGCTGAACAAGTGCCCCATATCTGGATCAGTAATTTGACGTGCTGCTTCGTCTTTGTACAAAGCACGAGCCAGGGACAGTCGCAGCAAGTTGCTTTCCGTGCCATTCGAAAAAATGACACGTATTCGAGCATCATTTTTCACCTGTGGAGAATTGAACTCTTCACCTTATTCAGCTACATACGCCGTTTGACCATCCAGTATGAACCAATGGCCCACTTCAATCGTTACGTACTGTCCGAAAGGCCGAGTCACTCTTACACCTGAACTCAGATCACTGCAGCTGGGTCAGCTCTTCCGTCACCAGCTCCTCATCGAACAGACCACGCTCGATGGTGTTTTTGTACTGCACAAAGCTGGCAATGACCCCATTCAGATCTTCACGGCAAATACGCGTAGCCTCATCACTTTTCGGCTCAACCAGCCCTTTGATTTCGATCTGGTATTTTCCGGTTTTTTCATTGACACCCACATTGCACTTGTTGGGGTCATAACCGCCCTCGCCATAATCAAAACCCGCTTGCGAGCCACTGGTGGGGTTCTTGGGTGTGAACTCGAAGCGCGGTGCCAAAACCTGTTCCAACAGCAAGCTGGCTGCAATGGCTTTCAAGGGTAAGCGTTCATTCTAAGACACCCTGCCATTTGGTCAATTTGCACTCTACAGTAACCTCACATTTACTAGCACGAGGTTATACCCATGAGAAAGCACCGCACCCCAGATCAGTGGCAAACTCTGATCGACCAGCAGCTTGACAGCGGTCTGTCAGCAGTTCAGTTCTGCAATCAGCACGATATTGGCTATGCCAGTTTCTATAATTGGCGCAAGCGCTTGTCTACGACTGCTGCGCCTGAGTCTGAAGAAACCGGATTTCTAGACCTTTCTTCCTTGATGGCCGGCACCACCGGCCCAGCTTGGAATATTGTGCTCAGTCTGGGCAATGGTGTTGAGCTGCGGCTGAGTCAAAATGGATGATTGGATTTGATAGTCAAGCTCGGATCTGGCTCTGTACCGAACCCACGGATATGCGTAAATCATTCCAGGGACTCAGCGCACTGATCCGCAACCAGCTAAAGCGTCACCCCTGAAATATTCGCTTTACCACACCGCCACGGCATGTGTCGTGCTTTGCTGAGATAAAAACCCAATAATCGGACGACGATTTCGATCTTGAAGACCTGATTGAGGTGCAAAAAACAGGCGT
>Ga0265293_10001613_pt1 | contig 48428 bp, 51 predicted proteins | sample Munlanlewell138R_FD_192505 | JGI IMG/M metagenome (GOLD analysis project Ga0265293, IMG submission 192505) | Leachate microbial communities from a municipal landfill in Southern Ontario, Canada - Leachate well 138R | ecosystem: Engineered > Solid waste > Landfill > Unclassified | place: Canada... | reverse complement strand
ATTGCGCGAGGTGGATGAGAACCACCGCAATGGAATGCCGGTTCGACCGATCCGCCGGGAGCGGATCGGAACGCGACGCGAAGCGGCGCGGCCCCGGAGGGGCGGAGGGCAGGAAGCCCGGAGTAATCCACCTCCCTCCACCAGCAACACGTTCCACGCGACGCTTCGGCGGCGCGGCACCACCAGTTCCAGGGCGGGAGTAGTTCAATGGTAGAACCTCAGCCTTCCAAGCTGATGGTGCGGGTTCGATTCCCGTCTCCCGCTCCATTGCACCTCCAGCCAACGGCCTGCCGATACCCGGCGAGGCCATGCTTGAAGATTGAAGGCAGCCTTCGCAAGCGCCACCCGAAGCCTGCTGTGTTTGAGAAGTCCGGCATGGATGCCGGGTTGGTCTTCGCCTTCATGGAGGAAGGCACAAGTACACGCTCACCTAGCTCAGTCGGTAGAGCACTTCCTTGGTAAGGAAGAGGTCACTGGTTCGATTCCAGTGGTGAGCACCATATCAGTGCCACCGGTTCGCGATACGCCCACGGGTTTCCGGTCCGCCTTCACATTGTTCAACAGATCGGGGTTTTCGACATGTCCAAGGAAAAATTCGAGCGCAACAAGCCGCATGTCAACGTGGGCACGATTGGCCACGTCGATCACGGCAAGACGACGCTGACGGCGGCGCTGACGAAGGTTGGCGCGGAGCGTTTCGGTGGCGAGTTCCGTGCCTACGACGCGATCGACAAGGCGCCGGAAGAGAAGGCGCGCGGCATCACGATTTCGACCTCGCACGTGGAGTACGAGTCGGAAAAGCGCCATTACGCGCACGTGGACTGCCCGGGCCACGCCGACTACGTGAAGAACATGATCACGGGTGCGGCGCAGATGGACGGCGCGATCCTGGTGGTGTCCAGTGCCGATGGTCCGATGCCGCAGACGCGCGAGCACATCCTGCTGGCGCGCCAGGTGGGCGTGCCGTACATCGTGGTGTACATGAACAAGGCGGACATGGTCGATGACGCCGAGCTGCTCGAGCTGGTGGAGATGGAAGTGCGCGAGCTGCTCAGCAAGTACAACTTCCCGGGCGACGACACGCCGATCGTGAAGGGTTCGGCGCTGAAGGCGCTGGAGGGCGACCAGTCGGAGATCGGCGTGCCGTCGATCCTGAAGCTGGTGGATGCGCTGGATTCGTGGATTCCGCAGCCTGAGCGCGACGTGGACAAGCCGTTCCTGATGCCGGTCGAGGACGTGTTCTCGATTTCCGGTCGCGGCACGGTGGTGACCGGGCGAATCGAGCGCGGCGTGATCAAGGTGGGCGAGGAAGTGGAGATCGTGGGCATCCGCCCGACGACCAAGACCACGGTGACGGGCGTGGAGATGTTCAGGAAGCTGCTGGACCAGGGCCAGGCGGGTGACAACGCGGGCCTGCTGCTGCGCGGCACCAAGCGCGACGATGTGGAGCGCGGCCAGGTGCTGTGCAAGCCCGGTTCGATCACGCCGCACACCAAGTTCGAGGCCGAGGTGTACATCCTCAGCAAGGACGAGGGTGGCCGTCACACGCCGTTCTTCAAGGGCTACCGTCCGCAGTTCTACTTCCGCACGACGGACGTGACGGGCGCGGTGGAGCTGCCGGAAGGCGTGGAGATGGTCATGCCGGGCGACAACATCAAGATGGTGGTGACGCTGATCCACCCGATCGCGATGCAGGACGGGCTGCGCTTCGCCATCCGCGAGGGCGGCCGCACGGTCGGCGCCGGCGTGGTGGCAAAGGTATTCGAGTAGGCCCGCGAACGGGAATGGAGGATCGGCAGCGCAGGCGCAACCGCCCGTGCTGCCGAGCCACCGGATGAACCCGCAACCTGCGGTTGATTGAAGGCCCGGCCTGGATGCCGGGTGGTTCCCGGCAAGCATGGAAGGTTGCAAGGGTCCATGTTTTCAAGGATTGACCGGGTGGCGGCGGTTGGAAATCCGGATTCGCGTGCTCCAGCGATCCAGGACTCCCGAAAGCCCAGTCCCGGTTCCCACACGCCAGTAGCTCAATTGGCAGAGCAGCGGTCTCCAAAACCGCAGGTTGGGGGTTCGAGTCCCTCCTGGCGTGCCATTTCTGCGACGGCCTGGCGGTCGCTTCACCAGATGTTGCCGTGCAGGTGACAGAAGTCTTGAACCTATGAATGCCAAGGTAGAAAAGGGCGGCGCAGCAAGCACGCTGGACACGGCCAAGCTGGCCGTCGCGGCGCTGCTGCTCGTCGCCGGTATCGTCGCCTATTACTGGCTCGGCACCTGGACGGACTGGGCGCGCATCGGCGTGCTCAGCGCAGGCATCATCGCGGCACTGGCGGTGGCTGCCTTCACGGGGGTCGGGCGTTCCGCGCGCGGTTACCTGGCTGAGTCGCGCTTCGAGATGCGCAAGGTGGTCTGGCCGACGCGCGAGGAGACGCTGCGCACCACCCTGGTGGTGATCGTGGTCGTGATCATCCTCAGCCTGCTGCTCGGGCTGATCGACCTGATCCTCAAGTGGGTCGTGCTCGACAATCTCCTCAAGATCGGAACCTGATGGCATGAGCATGCGCTGGTATGTGGTGCACGCCTACTCGGGCTTCGAGCACGCCGTCGCGCGGGCGTTGAAGGAACGCATTGCGCGGGCGGGCATGCAGGATCGGTTCGGCGAGGTGCTGGTGCCGACCGAGGAGGTCATTGAAATGCGCGGCGGCCAGAAGCGCCGCAGCGAACGCAAGTTCTTTCCCGGCTACGTGCTGGTGCAGATCGACACCCACGACGAAGGCAAGGCGATCCGCATCGACGATGAGTCCTGGCACCTGGTGAAGTCGACCCCGAAGGTGATGGGTTTCATCGGCGGCACCGCCGATCGTCCGCTGCCGATCAAGGATTCGGAGGCCGATGCGATCCTGCAGCGTGTCCAGGAAGGTGCCGAGAAGCCGCGTCCGAAGGTGTTGTTCGAGCCGGGCGAGATGGTGCGCGTCATCGAAGGCCCGTTCAACGATTTCAACGGCGTGGTCGAGGAAGTCAACTACGAGAAGAGCCGCCTGCGTGTGGCGGTACTGATCTTCGGGCGTTCCACCCCGGTCGAGTTGGAATTCGGTCAGGTCGAAAAAGCCTGAGCGCGATCCGGGACAGGCGCTTTTATTGAGAGTCCGGCAGGGATGCCGGTCTTATCTTCGCGGTCACGGAAGACCGCAAAAATGACGGAGGAGTCCCGCAGCCTTGATGGGCGTGCAGACGCTTGAACTCCAGGAGAATGCAACATGGCAAAGAAAGTCGTCGGCTATATCAAGCTGCAGGTGAAGGCCGGACAGGCCAACCCATCGCCGCCCGTCGGTCCCGCGCTGGGTCAGCGCGGCCTCAACATCATGGAGTTCTGCAAGGCCTTCAATGCCGCCACGCAGAAGCTCGAACCGGGCCTGCCGATTCCGGTCGTGATCACTGCGTATTCGGATCGCACGTTCACGTTCATCACCAAGACCCCGCCGGCCACCATCCTGCTGAAGAAGGCCGCCGGCATCACCTCGGGTTCGAAGCGCCCCAACACCGAAAAGGTGGGCAAGGTATCGCGCAAGCAGCTCGAGGAAATCGCCAAGGCGAAGGAGCCGGACCTCACGGCAGCGGATCTGGATGCCGCGGTCCGCACCATTGCAGGCAGCGCCCGCAGCATGGGCCTGACGACGGAGGTCTGAGATGAGCACGAAGATCAGCAAGCGTTACAAGGCCCTCAGCGCCAGCGTCGTGCCGGGCAAGTCCTATGCGGTCGATGAGGCCCTGACCATCGTCAAGGAAGGCGCCAAGGCGAAGTTTCCCGAGTCGGTGGACGTGGCCGTGCGCCTGGGCATCGATGCGCGCAAGTCCGACCAGGGCGTGCGCGGTTCGGTCATGCTGCCGCACGGCACCGGCAAGACGGTGAAGGTGGCGGTGTTCTGCCCGCCGGGCGAGAAGGCCGAGGCCGCCAAGGCCGCCGGTGCGGACGCCGTGGGCATGGAGGATCTCGCCGAGCGCATGCAGGCCGGCGAGCTCGATTTCGGTCGCGTGATCGCCACGCCGGACGCCATGCGCGTGGTCGGCAAGCTCGGCCAGCTGCTGGGCCCGCGCGGCCTGATGCCCAATCCCAAGGACGGCTCGGTGGCGGCGGATGTGGTCACGGCCGTGCAGAATGCGAAGGCCGGCCAGGTGAAGTTCCGCAACGACAAGGGCGGCATCATCCACTGTTCGATCGGCAAGGCCTCGTTCGAGGTCGATGCGCTCAGGGACAACCTGAACGCGCTGCTGTCCGATCTGGTCAAGGCCAAGCCGGCCGCGGCCAAGGGCCAGTATCTGCAGAAGGTGTCAGTGTCCAGCACGATGGGCATTGGCGTGGCGATCGATACATCCACGCTCGCGGTCTGACCGGGAGCGGCAATGACGGCACCGGATGTTCCGGTGCCGAAGTCCGGAAGCGCGTGGCGCGTCCGGCAAGGTGTTTTGAGGGCGCCCGCAGCGCGGGGGCCGTCAAAGACCGCAGGTGGTGCAAGTGGTGCAGGGCGGGAAGCACGGAGGCGTGATCGTGCAATGGACTTTCCCGCAGGCATCGCCCAGACCTTAAGTCGTCGCGGCGCATGACGCGCCCGGCCTGCCTGCGCAGATGGTGATGCCCGACAGGATTACCTGGAACGGCCACCAAGATGGCGTCGCAAGACGCCGGCGAGTCCGCAGGGAGGCGGAGTCGTGAACGCTATGCGGGAAGCGGGGCGTGGAAGCGCTTCGAGTCCCGGTTCGGAGTTTGCAATGGCGCTCAATCTTGCGCAAAAGAAAGAGGTCGTTGCCGAACTGGCGAACGTGGCTGCCAAGGCTCATTCCCTGGTCGCTGCCGAGTATGCCGGTCTCACCGTCGCGCAGCTCACCGAGCTGCGCAAGAAGGCCCGACAGGGCGGTGTCTACCTCAAGGTGGCGAAGAACACCCTGGTATCCCGCGCGGTCGAAGGCACGGACTATGCCTGCGTCCAGGACGCACTGGTGGGTCCGCTGCTGTATGCCTTCTCAGACGAGGATCCGGGTGCTGCAGGCCGCCTGATCAAGGATTTCGCCAAGGCCAATGACAAGCTCAAGCCCAAGCTGGTCGCCATCGGCGGCAAGGCTTATCCGGCTTCGCACGTCGAAGTGCTGGCTTCGCTGCCGACCCGTGACCAGGCACTGAGCATGCTGCTCAGCGTGATGGTCCAGCCGGCGACGATGCTGGTGCGCCTGCTTTCCGAGCCCGCCAGTCAGCTGGCGCGTGCGACGAACGCGGTTGCCCAGCAGAAGCAGGCAGCCTGACGCCACTCGCCAATCGGCCACACCGGTCGTTCTACATTCATTGAAGTCGTATCCAGGAGTTCAGTTCATGTCCCTCAGCAACGAAGAGATCATCGACGCGATCGCCGGCAAGTCCCTCATGGAGGTGATGGAGCTGGTCAAGGCGATGGAAGAGAAGTTCGGCGTTTCCGCCGCCGCCCCGGTCGCCATGGCTGCCGGTCCGGCCGCTGCCGCCGCCGCTCCGGCCGAAGAGCAGACCGAGTTCACGGTGGCCCTCAAGGCCATCGGCGAAAAGAAGGTGGAAGTCATCAAGGTCGTGCGCGCCATCACCGGCCTTGGCCTCAAGGAAGCCAAGGATCTGGTCGAGTCGGCCCCGGCGATCGTCAAGGAAGCGGTCAGCAAGGATGACGCAGCCAAGTTCCAGAAGGATCTGGAAGCCGCCGGCGCCAGCGTCGAGGTCAAGTGACGACAGGATGTCGTCATCCCGGCCAGTACAGGGATGTACGGCGAGCCGGGATCCAATGACGTCGAGGCGCCATTGGATCCGCTCGCCACGGAATGACAAGGCCAGGCCCGGGAGCGCAAGCCCCCGGGCTTTGGCCGTTGCAGATGTTCATCAAGCGGTCATGGGAAATCGCGCGAACTGCCCCCATGTGTGGCGTCCCGCGCTTTCCGATGTCCGTTTCGGCCCATTCGCCGGTTTTCCCGCCCTGGCGACGCCCCGTCGTCGCTCGCTGTACGAGGTGTGCTCCGCATGACCACGACTTATTCCTTCACCGAGAAAAAGCGCATCCGCAAGGATTTCGGCAAGCGTCCGCCGGTGCTCGACGTGCCGTTCCTGCTCGCGATCCAGGTGGATTCCTACCGGGAGTTCCTGCAGGCCGACGTGGCGCCGGGAGCGCGCGAGGACAAGGGTCTGCACGCCGCCCTGAAGTCGGTGTTCCCGATCTCCAGCTACTCGGGAAGTGCCGCGCTGGAGTATGTCAACTATCGGCTCGGCGAGCCCGCGTTCGACGAGCGCGAATGCCGTTCGCGCGGCATGAGCTATGGCGCGCCGCTGCGCGTGACGGTACGTCTGGTCATCTATGATCGCGAGTCGTCCAACAAGGCGATCAAGTACGTCAAGGAGCAGGAAGTGTACATGGGCGAACTGCCGCTCATGACCGACACCGGCACCTTCATCGTCAATGGCACCGAGCGCGTCATCGTCTCGCAGTTGCACCGTTCGCCGGGCGTGTTCTTCGACCACGACCGCGGCAAGACGCACAGCTCGGGCAAGCTGCTCTACAGCGCGCGCGTGATTCCCTACCGTGGCTCGTGGCTGGATTTCGAGTTCGACCCGAAGGACGCCCTGTTCACCCGTATCGACCGCCGTCGCAAGCTGCCGGTGACGGTGCTGCTGCGCGCGCTGGGTTATTCGAACGAGGAGATGCTGGACATCTTCTTCGAGAAGAACGTGTTCCACCTTGGCAAGAAGGACGGCGCCACGCTGGAGCTGGTCGCCGAGCGCCTGCGCGGAGAAACCCTCAACTTCGACATCCGCGCCGACGACAAGGTGCTGGTCGAGGCTGGCCGCCGCATCACCGCACGTCATGTGCGCCAGCTCGACAGCGCGGGCATCAAGTCGCTGGAGGTGCCCGACGACTATCTGACCGGGCGCATCGTCGCGCATGACGTGGTGGACGCCAAGACCGGCGAACTGCTGGCCGCGGCGAACGAGGAGATCACCGAGGAGCACCTGGAGAAGTTCCGCCTGGCCGGCATCGACAGCCTCGCCACGCTGTGGGTGAACGATCTCGACCGCGGCCCCTACATTTCGCAGACCCTGCGCATCGATCCGACGCACACGCCGCTCGAGGCGCTGGTCGAGATCTACCGCATGATGCGTCCGGGCGAGCCGCCCACCAAGGACGCGGCGCAGAACCTGTTCCAGAACCTGTTCTTCTCGGGCGAACGCTACGACCTGGATCGCGTCGGCCGCATGAAGTTCAACCGTCGCGTCGGGCGCAAGGACGACAAGGGCCCCGGCATCCTGTACGACGGCAAGTACTTCGGCGAGCGCAACGACGAGAAGTCCAAGGCGCTGGTGGCCGAGTACGGCGAAGGCTCGGACATCCTCGACGTCATCCGCGTGCTGATCGAGATCCGCAACGGGCGTGGCGTGGTCGATGACATCGATCACCTGGGCAACCGGCGCGTGCGTTCGGTTGGCGAGATGGCCGAGAACGTGTTCCGCATCGGCCTGGTGCGCGTCGAGCGCGCGGTCAAGGAGCGCCTGTCACTGGCCGAGGCCGACCAGCTCACGCCGCAGGACCTCATCAACGCCAAGCCGGTGGCCGCGGCGGTGAAGGAGTTCTTCGGTTCCTCGCAGCTCAGCCAGTTCATGGACCAGAACAACCCGCTCTCGGAAGTCACCCACAAGCGTCGCGTTTCCGCGCTCGGCCCGGGCGGCCTCACCCGCGAACGTGCCGGCTTCGAAGTGCGCGACGTGCACCCGACCCATTACGGCCGGGTGTGCACCATCGAGACGCCGGAAGGCCCGAACATCGGCCTGATCAATTCGCTGGCGGTGTATGCACGCACCAATGGCTATGGCTTCCTGGAGACGCCCTACCGCAAGGTGGTCGATGGCAAGGTGACCGACAAGGTCGATTTCCTTTCCGCCATCGACGAGGGCGAGTACGTCATTGCCCAGGCCAACTCGCCGCTGGACGCCAAGCGGGCGTTCATCGAGGACTTCGTTTCCTGCCGCTACCACGGCGAGTCCGAGCTGCGCCCGGCCAGCGAAATCAACTACATGGACGTGTCGCCCATGCAGACGGTGTCGGTGGCAGCGGCGCTGGTGCCGTTCCTGGAGCATGACGATGCCAACCGTGCCCTGATGGGCGCCAACATGCAGCGCCAGGCGGTGCCGACGCTGCGGTCGCAGACGCCGCTGGTCGGCACCGGGATCGAACGCGCGGTGGCGCGCGACTCGGGCGTGACCGTGGCTGCACGGCGTGCCGGCGTGATCGACCAGGTCGATGCGGCGCGCATCGTGGTGCGCATCAACGAGGACCAGATCGGCGAAAACGACGCGGGCGTGGACATCTACACGCTGACCAAGTACACGCGCTCGAACCAGAACACCAACCTCAACCAGCGCCCGCTGGTCAACGTCGGTGACAAGGTGGAGCAGGGCGACGTGCTCGCCGACGGCTCCTCCACGGACCTCGGCGAACTTGCGCTTGGCCAGAACATGCTGGTCGCCTTCATGCCCTGGAACGGCTACAACTTCGAGGATTCGATCCTGCTCTCCGAGCGGGTCGTCGAGGAGGATCGCTACACCACGATCCACATCGAGGAGCTGACCTGCCAGGCGCGCGACACCAAGCTGGGACCCGAGGAAATCTCGGCCGACATCCCGAACGTTGGCGAAGCGGCGCTCAACCGCCTCGATGAGTCCGGCGTGGTGTACATCGGCGCCGAGGTCAAGGCCGGTGACATCCTGGTCGGCAAGGTCACGCCCAAGGGCGAGAGCCAGCTCACGCCGGAAGAGAAGCTGCTGCGCGCGATCTTCGGTGAGAAGGCTTCGGACGTGAAGGATTCGTCACTGCGCGTGCCGCCCGGCATGGACGGTACGGTCATCGACGTGGCGGTGTTCACCCGTGACGGCATCGAGAAGGACAAGCGGGCGCGCCAGATCGAGGAAATGGAAGTCAAGCGCGTCAAGAAGGACTTCGACGACCAGTTCCGCATTCTCGAAGGCGCCATCTTCAACCGCCTGCGTACCGCGCTGATCGGCAAGGTGGCCAATGGCGGCCCGGGCGGACTCAAGAAGGGCAGCGAGATCACCGACGAATACCTCGGCAAGCTCAAGCGGGACGAGTGGTTTGCGATCCGCATGAAGGACGAGGATGCGGCCGAGTTCCTCGAGCGCGCCCAGGAGCAGATCAAGAACCACAAGGAAGAGTTCGAGGCCCGGTTCAAGGCCAAGCAGGCCAAGATCACCGCCGGCGACGACCTGGCGCCCGGCATGCTGAAGATGGTCAAGGTGTACCTGGCCGTGAAGCGGCGCATCCAGCCGGGCGACAAGATGGCCGGACGCCATGGCAACAAGGGTGTCGTGTCGATGATCGTGCCGGTCGAGGACATGCCCTACGACGCCCACGGCCGCCCGGTCGACATCGTGCTCAATCCCCTGGGCGTGCCCTCGCGCATGAACATCGGGCAGATCCTGGAAGTCCATCTGGGCTGGGCCGCCAAGGGCCTGGGCGAAAAGATCCAGCGCATGCTCGACGCGCAGGCCAAGGTGGCCGAGCTGCGCAAGTTCCTCGACGAGATCTACAACAATGGCCGGGATGCAGCACACAAGGTCAACCTGAAGTCGCTGAGTGATGGCGAGCTCCTCACCCTCGCGCAGAACCTCACCGATGGCGTGCCCATGGCGACGCCGGTGTTCGACGGCGCCGAGGAGAGCGAGATCAAGGCCATGCTGAAGCTGGCCGACCTGCCCGAGTCGGGGCAGACCACCCTGTATGACGGGCGCACCGGCGAGGCCTTCGACCGTGAAGTGACGGTGGGTTACATGCACATGCTCAAGCTCAACCACCTGGTGGACGACAAGATGCATGCGCGCTCGACCGGGCCGTACTCGCTGGTCACCCAGCAGCCGCTCGGCGGCAAGGCGCAGTTCGGCGGCCAGCGCTTCGGCGAGATGGAAGTCTGGGCACTGGAGGCCTATGGCGCGGCCTACACCCTCCAGGAAATGTTGACGGTCAAGTCCGACGACGTGTCCGGCCGCAACCAGATGTACAAGAACATCGTCGATGGCGACCACGAAATGGTTGCCGGCATGCCCGAGTCGTTCAACGTGCTGGTCAAGGAAATCCGCTCGCTGGCGATCAACATGGAACTGGAAGAAAGGTGAAGCCGGGAAACGGGAATCGGGAATCGGCAAGCGCGGGAACGCCATCGTGCGCCGCGGCTCTCCGACCCTGGTTCCCCGCTTCTGACCATTCCCGACTCCCCATTCCCGATTCCCGGAGAATCTCATGAAAGACCTGCTCAACCTCTTCAACCAGCAGCGCCAGTCGCTCGACTTCGATGCGATCAAGATCGCGCTGGCCTCGCCGGACATGATCCGCTCGTGGTCGTTCGGCGAGGTGAAGAAGCCCGAAACGATCAACTACCGCACCTTCAAGCCGGAGCGTGACGGCCTGTTCTGTGCCGCCATCTTCGGGCCGGTCAAGGATTATGAGTGCCTGTGCGGCAAGTACAAGCGCATGAAGCACCGCGGCGTGGTGTGCGAGAAGTGCGGCACCGAGGTGACCCTTGCCAAGGTGCGCCGCGAGCGCATGGGCCACATCGAGCTGGCCAGCCCGACCGCGCACATCTGGTTCCTCAAGTCGCTGCCCTCGCGCATCGGCCTGATGCTCGACATGACGCTGCGCGACATCGAGCGCATCCTGTACTTCGAAGCCTACGTGGTGGTCGATCCGGGCCTGACCACGCTTGAGCGTGGCCAGCTCCTGAACGAGGAGCAGTACCTGCAGGCGGTGGAAGAGCATGGCGACGAGTTCGACGCCCGCATGGGTGCCGAAGCCGTGTACGAGCTGCTCAAGACGATCGACCTCAACCAGGAACTGATCAGGCTGCGCGAGGAGATCGCGGCAACCGGATCGGAGACCAAGCTCAAGCGCCTGACCAAGCGCATCAAGCTGGTCGAGGCGTTCCTGGAATCGGGCAACCGCCCGGAGTGGATGGTGATGACGGTGCTGCCGGTGCTGCCGCCGGACCTGCGTCCGCTGGTGCCGCTGGATGGCGGACGCTTCGCCACCAGCGATCTCAACGATCTCTACCGCCGCGTCATCAACCGCAACAATCGCCTCAAGCGCCTGCTCGAGCTCAATGCGCCGGACATCATCGTGCGCAACGAAAAGCGCATGCTGCAGGAAGCGGTCGATGCGCTGATGGACAACGGCCGTCGTGGCCGTGCCATCACCGGCACCAACAAGCGCCCGCTCAAGTCGCTGGCCGACATGATCAAGGGCAAGCAGGGGCGTTTCCGCCAGAACCTGCTGGGCAAGCGCGTGGACTATTCGGGCCGTTCGGTCATCGTGGTCGGCCCGACCCTGAAGCTCCATCAGTGCGGGCTGCCCAAGAAGATGGCGCTGGAGCTCTTCAAGCCGTTCATCTTCTCCAAGCTGCAGCGACGCGGCCTGGCGACCACGATCAAGGCCGCCAAGAAGGCGGTCGAGCGCGAGGACGCCGAGGTGTGGGACATCCTCGAGGAGGTCATCCGCGAGCACCCGGTGATGCTGAACCGCGCGCCGACCCTGCATCGACTCGGCATCCAGGCGTTCGAGCCGGTGCTGATCGAAGGCAAGGCCATCCAGTTGCATCCGCTGGTCTGCACGGCCTTCAACGCCGACTTCGACGGTGACCAGATGGCCGTGCACGTGCCGCTCTCGCTGGAAGCCCAGCTCGAAGCGCGTGCGCTGATGATGTCCACCAACAACATCCTCTCGCCGGCCAATGGCGAGCCCATCATCGTGCCGACCCAGGACGTGGTGCTGGGCCTCTACTACATGACCCGGGCGCTGGAGAACGCGCAGGGTGAGGGCATGGTGTTCTCGGACATCGCCGAGGTGCACCGTGCCTATGACAACCGCGTCGCGGCCCTGCATGCCAAGATCAAGGTGCGCCTGCGCCAGGTCGAGATCGACGAGGACGGCGAGCGTCACGAGCAGCGCAGCCTGGTGGAAACCACCGTCGGGCGCGCCCTGCTGGCCGAGATCCTGCCCGAGGGGCTGCCCTTCGAGCTGGTCAACACCGAGCTCAACAAGAAGGCGATCTCGCGCCTGATCAACAAGTGCTATCGCCGCCTGGGCCTGAAGGACACGGTGGTCTTCGCCGACAAGCTGATGTACACCGGCTTTGCCTACGCGACGCGCGCCGGCATCTCGATCTGCATCGACGACATGAAGATCCCCGGCGAGAAGAAGGCGATCCTCGAGGAAGCCGAGAAGGAGGTCACCGAGATCCAGCAGCAGTACCAGTCGGGCCTGGTGACCGCCGGTGAGCGCTACAACAAGGTCGTGGACATCTGGTCGCGTACCAACGAGCGCGTGGCCAAGGCCATGATCGAGGGCATCGGTTCGGACCGCGTGCCCAATGCCAAGGGCGACCTGGTCGATCAGAAGTCGATGAACTCGATCTACATCATGGCCGACTCCGGCGCGCGTGGTTCGGCGGCGCAGATTCGCCAGCTCGCCGGCATGCGCGGCCTGATGGCCAAGCCGGATGGCTCGATCATCGAGACGCCGATCAAGGCGAACTTCCGCGAAGGCCTCGACGTCCTGCAGTACTTCATCTCGACCCACGGCGCGCGCAAGGGCCTGGCTGACACCGCGCTGAAGACCGCGAACTCCGGTTACCTCACGCGCCGCCTGGTCGATGTGGCTCAGGACGTGGTGGTGACCGAGCACGATTGCGGCACCCACCAGGGCCTGACCATGACGCCCATCGTGGAAGGCGCCGACGTGGTCGAGCCCCTGCGCGACCGCGTGCTTGGGCGTGCCGTGGCGGTGGACGTGTTCGCGCCGGGCAACGACGAGGACCCGATCGTGGCGCGCAACGTCCTGCTGGATGAGCGTGCGGTGGAGAACATCGAGCAGGCCGGCGTGCAGTCGGTGCTGGTGCGCTCGCCCATCACCTGCGAGGCCGAGTTTGGCGTATGTGCGCTCTGCTACGGCCGCGACCTCGCCCGTGGCCATCTGGTCAACATCGGCGAAGCGGTCGGTGTCATTGCCGCGCAGTCGATCGGCGAACCGGGTACCCAGCTCACCATGCGCACCTTCCACATCGGTGGTGCCGCCTCGCGTCAGGCCGACAATGATGCGGTCAGCGTGCGCACGACGGGTACGGTGAGCTTCGACAAGCTCAAGTACGTCAAGCATGTCGATGGCCACCTGGTGGTGGTGTCGCGTTCCGGCGGCCTGTCGGTGCTCGATGGCAACGGTCGCGTGCGCGAGCACTACAAGGTGCCCTATGGTGCCCACGTGTTCGTCGGCGACGATGGCGAGGTGAAGGCCGGGCAGCAGATCGCGCGCTGGAATCCGCACTTCCGTCCGATCATTTCCGAAATGAGCGGCCGCGCCGAGTACGTGGAGCTCTACGAGGGCATCACCTTCGAGTTCCGCCTGAACGAGCTGACCGGTGTCAACACCATCGTCATCCTCGATCCCAAGCGTCTGGGCGCCGGCCTCAAGGAAAGCGAAAAGGATCGCCGTCGCACCCTGGTGGACGTGTTCGGCAATACCGTGGGCGAAGCGTCCATCAAGCAGATTGCCGCCATGCGCCCGGCCATCAACGTGATCAACGACGAGAACCCGGAGCGCATCGGTCACTACCCGCTGCCGGTGCGCACCGAGGTGACGATCGAGCACAATGCGGAAGTGGTGCCCGGTTCGCTGCTGGCGTCCATCCCGCTGGAAGCCTCCAAGACCCGCGACATCACCGGCGGCCTGCCGCGCGTTGCCGACCTGTTCGAGGCGCGCAAGCCGAAGGAACCGGCGATCCTCGCCGAGCGCTCGGGCGCGATCAGCTTCGGCAAGGACACCAAGGGCAAGGTGCGCCTGGTGATCACCGGCGAGGATGGCAACGAGCACGAGGAGCTGATCCCCAAGTGGCGGCGCATCTCGGTGTTCGAGGGCGCCAACATCGAGAAGGGCGAGACGGTCGTCGAGGGTGAGGCCAATCCGCACGACATCCTGCGCCTGAAGGGCGTCGAGCCGCTGGCCGCCTACCTGGTCAAGGAGATCCAGGACGTCTACCGGCTGCAGGGTGTGAAGATCAACGACAAGCACATCGAGGCGATCATTCGCCAGATGCTGCGCAAGGTCGAGATCACCGATGCGGGCGAAACGCGCTTCCTGCGCGGTGAGCAGGTCGATCGCATGCGCCTGATCGAAGAGAACGCACGCGCCGAACTGCGCAACGAGCGTCTCGCCGAGTTCAGCCCGGTCCTGTTGGGAATCACCAAGGCCTCGCTCGCGACCGAGTCGTTCATCTCGGCGGCATCCTTCCAGGAGACCACTCGCGTGCTCACCGAGGCCGCAGTACGCGGCACGCGGGACAACTTGCGGGGCCTCAAGGAAAACGTTATAGTCGGCCGCTTGATTCCGGCTGGTACGGGTCTTGCTTACCACGCCCAACGGCGCGGGAAGTTCGACACGCTCACCGAGGCGGAACGCGCCACCCTTGGCGCCACCAGTTCGGTGGCCGAGGCGATCGCGGACGACGGCGAGGCGCATTGATCCACGCGGATGCACAAGTGCGTCGGCGGGCACCGGCCGGCCGACGCCAGACATCGAAATGAGGCGCAGGAAGCGCCTCGTGTTCGAGTGCAGGGAGCATGACCTGGAAGTTTGACGACGTTCCGGGCCGCACGTTATACTCTTTCGTCTTGGCAGGCCGGATTGTTCGGCCTGTTTTTGTTTCGTCCGGTTTGCCGGATGGCCACCCGAAAATCTTGCCCGCACGGTTTCCAAACGCATGTCAACTGTCAATCAGCTGGTCCGCAAGGCGCGCAGTCCGAAAACCTACCAGAGTGACTCGCCCGCACTCGAGAACTGCCCGCAGCGCCGTGGTGTGTGCACGCGCGTGTATACGACCACCCCGAAGAAGCCGAACTCGGCCCTGCGCAAGGTGGCCAAGGTGCGCCTGACCAATGGTTTCGAGGTGATCAGCTACATCGGCGGCGAAGGCCACAACCTGCAGGAGCACTCGGTGGTGCTCATCCGCGGCGGCCGCGTCAAGGACCTTCCCGGCGTGCGCTACCACACGGTGCGCGGCTCGCTGGATGCCGCCGGCGTCACCAAGCGCAGGCAGGCCCGCTCCAAGTACGGCGCCAAGCGCCCGAAGGGCTGAATCCCCACTCCAGGCACAGGCGCCCCGCGCGCTTGAGTATCAGGCGGCTGCATGGCCGCATCATTGAGAAGACCCCATGTCACGCAAAGGCAATACCCCAACCCGTGAACTGCTGCCCGACCCCAAGCACGGCAGTCAGGTCATCGCGCGTTTCATCAATATGGTGATGCAAAGTGGCAAGAAGTCGGTGGCCGAGGGCATCGTGTACGGCGCGCTCGACCATATCGGCGAGAAGCACGCCGAGCCCGTGGCTCTCGTCGAGAAGGCGCTGGGCAACGTGGCGCCCGCAGTCGAGGTGAAATCCCGGCGTGTCGGTGGCGCCACCTACCAGGTGCCGGTCGAGGTGCGTTCGTCGCGGCGCATGGCGCTGGCGATGCGCTGGCTGATCGACGCTGCGCGCAAGCGCGGCGAGAACTCGATGCCGCGCAAGCTGGCCGCCGAGCTGCTGGAAGCGTCCGAGAATCGCGGCGGCGCGGTCAAGAAGCGCGAGGAAACCCATCGCATGGCCGAGGCCAACAAGGCGTTCTCGCACTACCGCTGGTAAGGAACGCCTGGCGCCCTCGTCCCGGTGGCGAAGGCGTCCCGCCAGGCACGGCGGGCAATGGCGATCCAGTCGCCGCCCACGAAGGCAACACGCAAACCGCCATCCACGATACGCCTCGACGCTCGAGGCCACTGCCGGCGTGGAGCAGGCCTCCTGCGTGACCGGTTCCAAGAGGTCCAGCCGTCCGTGCGGATGGCACACAGCAAACCGCCACTCGTGGCGGATTTCCAACCAGAAGCGCGGCCGGGACGGCCGTTCCTGTCCAGGGCGGGATGCCCTGCAGAGGCAATCAAAATGGCTCGCACCACTCCCATCGACCGTTACCGCAACTTTGGCATCATGGCCCACATCGATGCCGGCAAGACGACCACGACCGAGCGCATCCTGTTCTACACGGGTGTCAACCACAAGCTGGGCGAGACCCACGAAGGCTCGGCCACGATGGACTGGATGGAGCAGGAGCAGGAGCGCGGCATCACCATCACGTCCGCGGCGACCACCGCCTTCTGGACCGGCATGGACCGTTCGCTGCCGCAGCACCGCTTCAACATCATCGATACCCCCGGACACGTGGACTTCACCATCGAGGTGGAGCGCAGCCTGCGCGTGCTCGATGGCGCGGTGTTCGTGCTGTGCTCGGTCGGTGGCGTACAGCCGCAGTCGGAAACCGTGTGGCGCCAGGCCAACAAGTACGGCGTGCCGCGGCTTGCCTTCGTCAACAAGATGGATCGCACCGGCGCCGACTTCGACAAGGTGGTCGGGCAGCTGAAGAGCCGTCTGGGCGCGAACCCGGTGCCGGTGCAGGTGCCGATCGGTGCGGAAGAGCGTTTCGAAGGCGTCATCGACCTGATCAAGATGAAGGCCATCTACTGGGATCCGGACTCCCAGGGCATGAACTTCGAATACCGCGAGATCCCGCAGCACCTGGTCGAGAAGGCGCAGAAGGCCCACGAGGCGATGGTGGAATCGGCCGCCGAGACCTCCGAGGAGCTGATGGACAAGTACCTCGAAGAGGGCGGGCTCAGCGAGGAAGACATCCACGCCGGCCTGCGTGCGGGCACCCTCGCCACCACCCTGATTCCGGTGTTCTGCGGTACGGCGTTCAAGAACAAGGGCGTGCAGGCGATGCTCGATGGCGTCGTGAATTACCTGCCGGCGCCGTCGGATCGTCCGCCGGTCAAGGGCATCGACGAGAACGAGAAGGAAGACACGCGCCCGGCCAGCGATGATGCGCCGTTCTCCGCGTTGGCGTTCAAGATCATGACCGATCCTTTCGTCGGTTCGCTGACCTTCTTCCGCGTCTATTCGGGCGTTCTGAATTCGGGTGACACCGTGTTCAATCCGGTCAAGGGCAAGAAGGAGCGCATCGGGCGCATCCTGCAGATGCACGCGGCCGACCGCCATGAGATCAAGGAGGTCCGCGCGGGCGATATCGCTTCGGCCGTGGGTCTCAAGGATGTCACCACCGGCGACACGCTGTGTGCACCTGGCGACGTCATCACGCTGGAGCGCATGGTCTTCCCGGAGCCGGTGATCGCCATGGCGGTGGAACCCAAGACCAAGTCGGATCAGGAAAAGATGGGTATCGCCCTGTCGCGTCTCGCGCAGGAAGACCCCTCGTTCCGGGTCCGTTCGGACGAGGAATCGGGCCAGACCATCATTGCCGGCATGGGCGAGCTGCACCTGGACATCCTGGTCGAGCGCATGAAGCGCGAGTTCCATGTCGAGGCCAACGTCGGCAAGCCGCAGGTGGCCTATCGCGAGACCATCCGCAAGGCGGTCAAGCAGGAAGGCAAGTTCGTACGCCAGTCCGGCGGCAAGGGCCAGTATGGTCACGTCGTGCTGGAGATCGAGCCGCAGGAGCGCGGCGCGGGTTACGTGTTCGAGAACCTGACCGTGGGCGGTTCGGTACCCAAGGAGTACGTGCCGGCGGTCGACAAGGGCATTCGCGAGGCGATGACCAGCGGTCCGATGGCGGGTTATCCGGTCGTGGACATCAAGATCAAGCTGGTCGACGGTTCGTACCATGAAGTGGACTCGAACGAAATGGCGTTCAAGATCGCCGGGTCCATGGGCTTCAAGGAAGGCTTCAACAAGGCCAGCCCGGTGCTGCTCGAGCCGATCATGAAGGTCGAAGTGGTCACCCCCGAGGACTACATGGGCGATGTCATGGGCGATCTCTCGCGGCGTCGCGGTGTCCTGCAGGGCTCCGATGACTCCCCTTCGGGCAAGGTCATCAATGCGCAGGTGCCGCTCGGCGAGATGTTCGGTTACGCGACCAGCCTGCGCTCGCAGACCCAGGGGCGCGCGACCTTCACCATGGAGTTCGACCACTACGCCGAAGCGCCGACGAGCATCGCCGACGCGGTCATCAAGAAGAGCTGACGTGAAACACGGCACGGGGCAAGGGGCTGGAGGGCACGACGCCCCGGCCTTCGGCCCTCGCACCCGACCCCAGCCCCATCCAAGCATCCAGATCAGGTAACGCAGATATGTCCAAGGAAAAATTCGAGCGCAACAAGCCGCATGTCAACGTGGGCACGATTGGCCACGTCGATCACGGCAAGACGACGCTGACGGCGGCGCTGACGAAGGTTGGCGCGGAGCGTTTCGGTGGCGAGTTCCGTGCCTACGACGCGATCGACAAGGCGCCGGAAGAGAAGGCGCGCGGCATCACGATTTCGACCTCGCACGTGGAGTACGAGTCGGAAAAGCGCCATTACGCGCACGTGGACTGCCCGGGCCACGCCGACTACGTGAAGAACATGATCACGGGTGCGGCGCAGATGGACGGCGCGATCCTGGTGGTGTCCAGTGCCGATGGTCCGATGCCGCAGACGCGCGAGCACATCCTGCTGGCGCGCCAGGTGGGCGTGCCGTACATCGTGGTGTACATGAACAAGGCGGACATGGTCGATGACGCCGAGCTGCTCGAGCTGGTGGAGATGGAAGTGCGCGAGCTGCTCAGCAAGTACAACTTCCCGGGCGACGACACGCCGATCGTGAAGGGTTCGGCGCTGAAGGCGCTGGAGGGCGACCAGTCGGAGATCGGCGTGCCGTCGATCCTGAAGCTGGTGGATGCGCTGGATTCGTGGATTCCGCAGCCTGAGCGCGACGTGGACAAGCCGTTCCTGATGCCGGTCGAGGACGTGTTCTCGATTTCCGGTCGCGGCACGGTGGTGACCGGGCGAATCGAGCGCGGCGTGATCAAGGTGGGCGAGGAAGTGGAGATCGTGGGCATCCGCCCGACGACCAAGACCACGGTGACGGGCGTGGAGATGTTCAGGAAGCTGCTGGACCAGGGCCAGGCGGGTGACAACGCGGGCCTGCTGCTGCGCGGCACCAAGCGCGACGATGTGGAGCGCGGCCAGGTGCTGTGCAAGCCCGGTTCGATCACGCCGCACACCAAGTTCGAGGCCGAGGTGTACATCCTCAGCAAGGACGAGGGTGGCCGTCACACGCCGTTCTTCAAGGGCTACCGTCCGCAGTTCTACTTCCGCACGACGGACGTGACGGGCGCGGTGGAGCTGCCGGAAGGCGTGGAGATGGTCATGCCGGGCGACAACATCAAGATGGTGGTGACGCTGATCCACCCGATCGCGATGCAGGACGGGCTGCGCTTCGCCATCCGCGAGGGCGGCCGCACGGTCGGCGCCGGCGTGGTGGCAAAGGTATTCGAGTAGGCCCGCGAACGGGAATGGAGGATCGGCAGCGCAGGCGCAACCGCCCGTGCTGCCGAGCCACCGGATGAACCCGCAACCTGCGGTTGATTGAAGGCCCGGCCTGTACGCCGGGGGTTCCCGGCAGCCAGGCAGGACGGCACAGGCAGGAAAGGCTTTTCTTCATGAAGAAAAGCCAGTACAATGCGCGGCTCCCTGCTGGTAGGGACCGAACAAGACAGCGAAATGAGGCACAGGAGGTGCTTCGAGTTCGCGGGCAAGGAAGCCGATCGTGGTGGTGGCGGACCCAGGTCCGGCGGAGCCGCGATGATCGAGACAGGCCTGGGCGGACCGACTTTCGGTCCGCCCGTGTTTTCGCAGTTCAAACATTCGACATCGAAAGTCGCAGCCGAACGGCATGCGGCGGTGGGGCGACAGCCTTGCCTCCCGGTGGGTGAAGTTCTTTCAGATCAGGACACGGCAATGGCGGAACAGAAGATTCGCATCCGGCTCAAGGCGTTCGATCATCGCTTGATCGATCGTTCCGCGAGCGAAATCGTCGAAACGGCGAAGCGTACGGGCGCCCAGGTGCTCGGCCCGATCCCGTTGCCGACCAAGATCGAGCGCTACACCATCCTGGTGTCGCCGCACGTGGACAAGGACGCGCGCGACCAATACGAAACGCGCATCCACAAGCGCGTCCTGGATATCGTCGATCCGAACGACAAGACCGTGGACGCGCTGATGAAGCTCGATCTGGCGGCCGGGGTCGACGTCCAGATCAAGTTGCACTGATGAGAGCAGGGAGCAGGGAATAGAAGTGGGAAATGGTTCGAGCCAGCGCCTGTTGCGCCTTGGGCCTTCCCGATTCTCAATTCCCCATTCCCGTACTAGAGAGATACGAACATGAGTATCGGGTTGGTGGGTCGTAAATGCGGCATGAGCCGTGTCTTCACGGAGGACGGCCGCTCGGTGCCGGTGACGCTGATCGAGGCGACGCCGAACCGGGTGACCCAGGTGAAGACGGCCGAGGTGGACGGCTACAGCGCCATCCAGGTGACTGCCGGCAGCAAGCGTGCAGCACTGGTCAACAAGCCGCGCGCCGGACACTTCGCCAAGGCGAAGGTCGAGGCGGGCCGTGGCTTGTGGGAGTTCCGCGTGGACGCCGGCGAGCTGGACAAGTACGCACCCGGGGCCGAACTCACGGCGGCCGAGGTGTTCAGCGTCGGCCAGAAGGTCGACGTCTCCGGTGTGAGCAAGGGCAAGGGTTTCCAGGGCGTCATCAAGCGCTGGCACTTCGCGATGGGCGACGCCACGCACGGCAACTCGCTGTCGCACCGCGTACCCGGCTCGATCGGTCAGCGCCAGACGCCGGGCCGCGTGTTCCCCGGCAAGAAGATGGCCGGCCACATGGGCAACGTCAATCGCACCTCCATGAATCTCGAGGTCGTGCAGATCGACAGCGAACGCCACCTGGTCGCCATCAAGGGCGCGGTCCCCGGGGCGCCGGGCGGGAACGTGATCATCCGTCCGGCCGTGAAGTCGAAGTAAGGAAGACGCCATGGAACTCAATGTCATTGGCGCCAGCCCCGTAGCCGTTTCGGAAGCCGTGTTCGGCACGGAGTGGCGCGAAGATCTGGTGCACCAGGTCGTGGTGGCCTACCGCAATGCCGGACGTGCCGGCACCAAGGCGCAGAAGACGCGCTCCGAGGTCAGCGGTACCACGAAGAAGTCCAAGCGCCAGAAGGGCGGCGGTGCGCGCCATGGTGCGCTGACCGCGCCGATCTTCACGGGCGGTGGCGTGACCTTCGCCGCCAAGCCGCGCAGCTTTGCGCAGAAGATCAACCGCAAGATGTATCGCGGTGCGATGGCCTCGATCCTCTCCGAGCTCAACCGCCAGGGCCGCATTGCCGTGGTGGGCGCGTTCGGCATCGAGGAGCCGAAGACCAGCGCGATGGTGAGCAAGCTGGCTGAACTTGGTGCCAGCGGCCGCGTGGTGCTGGTGGCCGAGAACGCGCCCGAGGCGCTCTATCTCGCCGGCCGCAACGTGCCCTACCTGCACATCGTCGACGTCGCCGCACTCGATCCGGTCAGCCTGGTCGGTGCCGACAAGGTCGTCATCAGCGTCGATTCGGTCAAGCGCATCGAGGAGTGGCTGGCATGAACGAGCGTCTCCTGAATGTCCTGCGCGCCCCGCACATCTCCGAGAAGAGTGCGCGCCTGCAGGGCGAAAACCAGTACGTGTTCGTGGTCGCGCCGGAAGCGACCAAGGCGGACGTCAAGCAGGCCGTCGAAGGGCTGTTCAGCGTCCAGGTGCAGTCGGTGAACCTGCTCAACCAGAAGGGAAAGAGCCGGGCATTCCGCAATCGCGCCGGTACGCGCAGCAACAAGCGCAAGGCATATGTGCGCCTCGCAGATGGCCAGACCATCGACGTCACTGCCAAGCCCTAAGGTGAACGACTCATGGCACTGATTCCAGTAAAACCAACTTCAGCCGGTCGTCGCGCCGTCGTGCGCGTGGTGACGCCTGGGTTGCACAAGGGTGCGCCGTACGCGCCGCTCGTCGAGCCGCAGTCGCGCACGGGTGGTCGCAACCACTACGGTCGCATCACCACGCGGCACAAGGGTGGCGGCGCCAAGCAGCACTACCGCATCATCGACTTCAAGCGCGACAAGGAAGGCATTGCCTGCCGCATCGAGCGCATCGAGTACGATCCGAACCGCACCGCGCATATCGCGCTGCTGTGCTTCGTCGATGGCGAGCGTCGCTACATCATTGCGCCCAAGGGTGCGAAGGTCGGCGACCAGCTCATGAGCGGCCACGATGCGCCGATCAAGGTGGGCAACTCGCTGCCGCTGCGCAACATCCCGATCGGCTCGACGATCCATTGCATCGAGATGAAGCCGGGCAAGGGCGCGCAGCTGGCGCGTTCGGCAGGCGCCTCCGTGCAGCTGGTGGCGCGCGAGCAGGGTTATGCGACGCTGCGCCTGCGCTCCGGCGAGATGCGCAAGGTACCGGTCGAGTGCCGCGCGACCATCGGTGAGGTCGGCAACTCCGAACACAGCCTGCGCAAGCTGGGCAAGGCCGGCGCCAATCGCTGGCGCGGCGTGCGCCCGACGGTTCGCGGCGCGGCCATGAACCCGGTCGATCACCCGCACGGTGGTGGCGAGGCCAAGGCCGGACAGGGCAACCCGCATCCGGTGTCCCCATGGGGCATGCCGACCAAGGGTTACAAGACGCGCAAGAACAAGCGCACGACGAAGTTCATCGTTCGCGATCGCAGGGGTTGATAGATGGCACGCTCTCTGAAGAAAGGACCGTTCGTCGATCACCACCTCCAGAAGAAGGTGGAGATCGCGAGCGCCACGCACAACAAGCGTCCGATCAAGACCTGGTCGCGCCGCTCGATGATCATCCCGGAAATGGTCGGCCTGACGCTCGCCATCCACAACGGGCGCCAGCACGTGCCCGTACTGGTGAACGAGAACATGGTCGGCCACAAGCTCGGCGAGTTCGCGATCACGCGGACCTTCAAGGGCCATTCGGGCGACAAGAAGTCGAAAGACGCCAAGAGGTAACGGGTGAGCACGATGGAAGCCAAAGCGATTCTGCGCAGTGCGCGCATCTCCCCGCAAAAGGCGCGCCTGGTCGCCGACCAGGTGCGTGGCCTCGGGGTGGAGCGTGCGTCCAACCTGCTCAAGTTCAGTGACAAGAAGGCCGCGCACCTGATCCGCAAGGTGCTGCTGTCGGCCGTCGCCAACGCCGAGAACAACCTCGGCGCCGACGTCGACGAGCTCAAGGTCGCGCGCATCTTCGTCGACGAAGGTGCGATCCTCAAGCGCATGCATGCACGCGCCAAGGGCCGCGGTTCCCGCATTTCCAAGCGCACCAGCCACATCACCGTGGTTGTCGGCGAATAAGGTACAGGACGGCAACGATGGGTCACAAAGTACATCCCACTGGCATCCGCCTTGGCATCAGCAAGGACTGGAACTCGAAGTGGTTCGCGGGCAAGCGCGAGTACGCCGAGTACCTGGGCGCCGATCTCAAGGTGCGCGAACTGCTGCGCAAGAAGCTGGCCCAGGCCGGGATCTCGAAGATCCTGATCGAGCGGCCGGCCAAGACGGCGCGGGTCACGATCCACACGGCCCGGCCGGGTGTCGTGATCGGCAAGAAGGGTGAGGACATCGAGAAGCTGCGCAAGGAGATCACGACGGTGATGGGCGTTCCCTCGCACATCAACGTGGTCGAGGTGCGCAAGCCCGAGCTGGACGCCCAGCTGGTGGCCGAGTCGATCGCCCAGCAGCTCGAGCGCCGCATCATGTTCCGCCGCGCCATGAAGCGCTCGGTGCAGAACGCGATGCGCCTGGGCGCCCTGGGCATCAAGGTCAATGTCGCCGGCCGCCTCAATGGCGCCGAAATCGCGCGTTCGGAGTGGTACCGCGAAGGTCGCGTGCCGCTGCACACGCTGCGCGCCGACATCGACTACGGCTTCGCGGAAGCCTCGACCACCTACGGCATCATCGGCGTCAAGGTCTGGGTCTACAAGGGCGAGATCTTCGACCTGCACGCCGCCCAGCAGGAAGCCAAGGCCGAGGCCGCGGAAGACCGTCCGCAGCGCCGCGCGCCGAAGGCAGGAGCGTAAGTCATGCTGCAACCCAAGCGTACCAAGTACCGCAAGGTCCAGAAGGCCCGCAACCGTGGCCTGTCCTATGTCGCCAACAAGGTCAGCTTCGGTGAGTTCGGCCTGCGGGCGACCACGCATGGCCACCTGACGGCGCGCCAGATCGAAGCGGCGCGACGCTGCATCACCCGCTATGTCAAGCGTGGCGGCAAGCTGTGGATCCGCGTGTTCCCCGACAAGCCGATCTCCAAGAAGCCGATCGAGGTCCGCATGGGCAACGGCAAGGGCAGCGTGGAGTTCTGGGTCGCGCCGATCCAGCCCGGCCGCATGTTGTACGAGATCGAGGGTGTCGCCGAGAGCGAGGCACGCGAGGCGTTCCGCCTGGCTGCGGCCAAGCTCGCGGTGCAGACCCAATTCGTTGCCCGAACGGTGCTGTGATGAAGCTCAACGAACTCCGTCAGAAGAACGCGCGCGAACTCGAGGATCATCTGCTCGAGCTGCGCCGCGAGCAATTCAACCTGCGCATGCAGAGGGGCTCCGGCCAGATGGCGCAGACCCACCAGTTTGGACGCGTCCGTCGCGAGATCGCGCAGGTCAAGCACCTGCTTGGCACGAAGAAGCAGGAATCGCAGCAATGACCGAAACCGCGAAGATCCAGCGTACCCTCGAAGGGCGCGTGGTCAGCAACAAGATGGCCAAGACCGTGACCGTTCTGCTCGAGCGCCAGGTGCAGCACCCGCTGTACGGCAAGATCATCCGCCGCTCGACGAAGGTGCATGCCCACGACGAGGGCGGCGAATGTCGCGAAGGCGACCTGGTGCGCATCGTCGAGTGCCGTCCCCTGTCCAAGACCAAGAACTGGCGCGTCGTCGAAGTCGTGACGCGCGCCGAAGCCTGAAGCGTGAAGGAGCGGAAGGAGTAGCAACATGATCCAGATGCAAAGCACGCTGACCGCAGCGGACAATAGCGGTGCCCGCGAACTGATGTGCATCAAGGTGCTGGGCGGTTCCAAGCGCCGCTATGCCCACATCGGCGACGTGATCAAGGTGTCCGTGCGCGAGGCGATCCCGCGCGGCAAGGTGAAGAAGGGCGAGGTCTACGACGCGGTGGTGGTGCGTACCCGCAAGGGTGTGCGCCGTGCCGACGGTTCGCTGATCCGCTTTGACGGCAACGCCGCGGTCCTGCTCAACAACAAGCTGGAGCCGATTGGCACGCGCATCTTCGGGCCGGTGACGCGCGAACTGCGCAGCGAGCGCTTCATGAAGATCGTCTCGCTGGCGCCCGAAGTCCTGTAACGAGGTTGATGGCATGAACCGTATCCGCAAAGGCGACCACGTTGTCGTGATCGCCGGCAAGAACAAGGGCCAGAGGGGTGATGTGCTGCGCGTCGCGGGCGACTCCGTGTATGTCCAGAACATCAACTTGGTCAAGCGCCATACCAAGCCGAATCCGCAGGCGAACCAGCCTGGCGGCATCATCGAGCGCGAAGCGCCGATCCACACGTCCAATGTAATGCTGTTCAACTCCGCCACCGGCAAGGGTGAGCGCGTGGGCTACAAGACGCTCGGTGACGGGCGCAAGGTCCGCGTGTTCCGCCCCTCCGGTGAAGTGGTCGATGCCTGAGGTCGCCGCGATGACACGCCTTGAGAAAATCTACAAAGAGCAGGTCGCGCCCAAGCTGACCGAGCGCTTCAAGTACACCAACCCGATGCAGGTGCCGCGCCTGAGCAAGATCACGCTCAACATGGGCGTGGGCGAAGCCGTCGGCAACAAGAAGATCCTCGAGAACGCGGTGGCGGACATGGCCACGGTCGCGGGACAGAGGCCGGTCGTGACCCTGTCGCGCAGGGCCCATGCGACCTTCAAGATCCGCGAGAACTGGCCGATCGGCTGCATGGTCACGCTGCGTCGCGAACGCATGTACGAGTTTCTCGATCGCCTCATCAACATCTCGCTGCCGCGCGTGCGTGACTTCCGCGGCGTGTCGGGCCGTTCATTCGATGGTCGTGGCAACTTCAACATGGGCATCAAGGAACAGATCATCTTCCCGGAGATCGATTTCGACCAGATCGATGCCCTGCGCGGCATGAACATCTCGATCACCACGACGGCGCGTACCGATGAGGAAGCCAAGGCGCTGCTCGAGGCCTTCCGCTTCCCGTTCAGGAACTAGGAAAACCAAGATATGGCAAAGACCTCGATGGTGAACCGCGAAATCAAGCGGACCAAGCTGGTCAAGCGTTATGCAGTCAAACGTGCGGAGCTGAAGGCGGTCATCTCCAGCCCCACGGCCTCTTATGACGAGAGGATGGCCGCAGTGGTCCAGTTGCAGAAGCTGCCGCGCGACTCCAGTCCTGCGCGCCAGCGCAACCGCTGTGCGCTGACCGGCCGGCCGCGCGGCGTCTATCAGAAGTTCGGCCTCGGCCGCAACAAGCTGCGTGAGGCGACCATGCGCGGCGACGTGCCAGGCCTGCGCAAGGCCAGCTGGTAATCAAACCGGGAATTCAGACCTGGGATTGGGAATTCGGAATGCGAGGCTTCGCCGCACGCGCTCCTGCTTCTGCGAATCCAGAATCTCACATCCCGAATCCCGGATCTCCGGATATCGATGCAGGAATTGAAACATGAGCATGACTGATCCAATCGCCGACATGTTCACGCGCATCCGCAATGCGCAAGCCACGGGCAAGCGCTCGGTGGCCATGCCGGCGTCGCGCCTGAAACAGGCCATTGCACAGTTGCTGATCGACGAAGGCTATATTGCCGACGCGCAGACCGGCAGCGTGGATGGCAAGCCGACCCTGGAAATTGCCCTCAAGTATCACCAGGGCAAGCCGGTGATCGAACGCATCCAGCGCGTCAGCCGCTCGGGTCTGCGCGTCTATCGCGGCAAGAACGAGCTGCCGAAGGTCCTCAACGGCCTGGGCATCTCGATCGTCTCCACGTCCTCCGGGATCATGACCGACGCGCAGGCCCGCAAGCAGGGCCTCGGCGGCGAAGTCATTGGTCTGGTGGCCTGATCAGGGAGGAAGGAACCATGTCACGAGTTGCCAAGATGCCGATCACCCTGCCCAAGGGTGTCGAGTGCCGGGTCGAGCCCGACACGATCACCGTCAAGGGTCCCAAGGGCAGCCTTTCGATGGCAACGCCTGCCGGCGTGGATGTGGCGATCGAGGGCGGCGAGATTCGCCTGAACCTGCCCGAAGGCAGCGATCACCGCATGGCGGGTACGACCCGTTCGCTGATCAGCAACATGATCACCGGGGTCAGCGAGGGCTATACGCGCAAGCTGGAATTGCACGGTGTCGGCTACCGCGCGGCGATGCAGGGCACGGAGCTGAACCTGACCCTCGGATTCTCCCATCCGGTGCTGTTCAAGGCCCCGGAGGGCATCACGATCGAGGTGCCCGGCCAGTCCGAGATCCTCGTCAAGGGCGCCGACAAGCAGGTCGTCGGAGAAGTCGCGGCCACCATCCGCAAGTTCCGTCCGCCCGAGCCCTACAAGGGCAAGGGTGTGCGCTACGCGGGTGAGCAGATCACGTTGAAGGAAGCCAAGAAGGCCTAGTTGGGATACCGATTCCTCCGCCAGCGCCTGGCCCTCCATGGCCGGACCCTCGACGGAGGAGCAATCCCGCAGCCTTCAGCTTCCCGGAGAACCAAAGTGAAGAAGAACATTGCACGCCTGCGCCGCGCCAAGTCCACGCGCAGCCACATTCGCAAGCTCGGAGTCGCGCGCCTCAGCGTGCATCGCAGCTCGCAGCACATCTATGCCCAGGTCTTCAGTGCCGACGGCGAGCGCGTCCTGGCTGCCGCATCGACGGTCCAGAAGGCACTGGCCGAGGGGCTCAAGGGCACCAAGAACAAGGAAGCGGCGGCGGCGGTTGGCAAGGCCGTGGCCGAACAGGCCCTGAAGGCGGGCGTGGAAAGCGTCGCCTTCGATCGTTCCGGGTTCCGCTACCACGGTCGCATCCAGGCGCTGGCCGATGCGGCGCGCGAGGCGGGTTTGAAGTTTTAGGGAATGGGAAGACGGGAATCCGGATTGGGAAAGGCGGGTTTGCGGGTCCCCATTCACGATTCCCGAACAAAACAACTCCAAGCGGCTGTGCCGCAAGCAGAAGTCCGCATCTTTCGTGAGCGGCACACAGGTGAAACATGGCAAATCCGAATGAGCGCGACAGCGCCGATGGCTTCCTCGAGAAGCTGATCGCAGTCAACCGCGTCGCCAAGACCGTCAAGGGCGGTCGCCAGATGAGCTTCACCGCACTGACGGTCGTCGGTGACGGCGAGGGGCGCGTCGGCTTTGGTTATGGCAAGGCGCGCGAAGTGCCGGTGGCCATTTCCAAGGCAATGGAACGCGCGCGCAAGGGCATGGTGCGTATCGAGCTGGACAACGGCACCCTGTTCCACGCCGTCAAGGCGAACCATGGCGCGGCGCGCGTGTACATGCAGCCGGCGTCCGAAGGTACCGGCGTGATTGCCGGTGGCGCCATGCGCGCGGTGCTCGAGGTGGTGGGTGTCAAGAACGTCCTGGCCAAGGCCGTGGGTTCGCGCAACCCCATCAACCTGGTGCGCGCGACGATCAATGGCCTGCAGGCCATGGCTTCGCCCGAGCGCATCGCGTCCAAGCGTGGCAAGACCGTCGATGAGGTACTGGGCAATGAGTAAGACCGACAAGACCATTCGCGTGCGTCTGGTCAAGAGCCTGATCTGCTGCCAGGCGCGTCATCGCCTCAGCGTGCGGGCGCTTGGCCTGCGCAAGCTGAACGACGTGCGCGAACTCAAGGATTCCCCTTCGGTGCGTGGCCTGGTCAACAAGGTCAGCTACCTCGTGCGCATCGAAGAAGGCGCGTAAGCCGCAACATTACCGGAGGCAATCCAGATGCGTCTCAATACACTCAAGCCCGCTGACGGCGCCCGCAAGGAGCGTACCCGCGTCGGTCGCGGCATTGGTTCCGGCCTTGGCAAGACGGCAGGTCGCGGCCACAAGGGCCAGTACGCCCGCTCGGGCAAGGGCAAGGTCAAGGCCGGCTTCGAAGGCGGCCAGATGCCACTCCAGCGCCGTCTGCCCAAGGTGGGTTTCAGCTCGCGCATGTCCGCGGACACCAGCGAGGTGCTGCTGTACCGCCTCGACAGCCTCGCTACCGACGTGGTCGATTTCGCGGCGCTGCAGGCGGCCGGCCTGGTCGAGAAGCGCGCCAAGCGCGCCAAGGTGGTCAAGAGGGGCGAGATCAAGCGCGCCGTGAAGCTGGTTGGCGTTCGCGCAACGGCCGGTGCGAAGGCCGCCATCGAGGCTGCCGGCGGCAGCGTGGAGTAAGCAGTGGCCGCTTCGCAGTCCAACCCGCTGGCATCGCTGGGCAAGCTCACCGAACTCAAGCAGCGCCTGCTGTTCGTGGTCGGCGCGCTGGTCGTGTTCCGGCTCGGTTCGTTCATCCCGCTGCCGGGCGTCGATCCGGCGCGGATGACCGAGCTGATCGAGCGTTCCGGCGGGCTGCTGGACATGTTCAACATGTTCTCCGGCGGTGCGCTGGAACGCATGTCGGTGTTCGCGCTGGGCGTGATCCCCTACATTTCCGCGGCGATCGTGGTGCAGATGTTTGCTGCGGTCATCCCGAGCTGGCAGGCGCTGCGCAAGGAAGGCGAGTCGGGGCGGCAGAAGCTGACGACCTATACCCGCATGGGTACGCTGGGCCTGTCGATCTTCCAGTCCTTCGGCGTGGCCTCGATGCTGCAGCTCCAGCAGGGCGTCGTCTATGCGCCCGGCCCGAGTTTCGTGCTGACGACCATCGTTGGCCTCACGACCGGGACCATGTTCCTGATGTGGCTGGGTGAACAGATGACCGAACGCGGCGTTGGCAACGGCATTTCGCTGCTGATCTTCGCCGGCATCGTGGCCGGTCTGCCCGCGGCGGTGGTACAGACACTGGGCATGGCCCAGACCGGCGAACTGCCGATCCTGCGCGTGCTCATCATCTTCGCCGTGGTGCTGGCGGTGACGGCGTTCGTCGTGTTCATGGAGTCCGGTCAGCGCCGCATCACCGTGAACTACGCGCGCCGCCAGGGTGGTGCTGGCAAGGCGTACATGAACCAGAGCTCGCACCTGCCGCTGAAGATCAACATGTCGGGCGTGATCCCGCCGATCTTCGCTTCGTCGCTGCTGATGTTCCCGGCGACGGCGGCGACCTGGCTGAGCGGTGCGAACGACGTGCGCTGGCTGCAGGTGATGACCGCCTCGCTGAGCCCGGGTGCGCCGCTGCACATGCTGATCTATGCCGCGCTGATTGCGATCTTCACCTTCTTCTACACCGCGCTGACCTTCAACTCGCAGGAAACGGCGGACAACCTAAAGCGTTCCGGTGCGCTGATCCCGGGCCTGAGGCCGGGCAAGGCGACGGCCGATTACATCGATGCCGTGCTGACCCGCCTGACCGCCGTTGCCGCCGTGTACCTGGTCGCGGTGTGCCTGGTGCCGGACATTCTGCGCAAGGCCTGGGCCGTGCCGTTCTACTTCGGTGGTACCTCGCTGCTGATCGTGGTGGTGGTGGTCATGGACTTCACCTCACAGGTACAGGCGCATCTGGTTTCGCATCAATATGAAAGCCTGCTGAAGAAGGCGAACCTGCGCAACCGTTGAGTCGCGCCCTCTGCCAGGCCCGGGGTTTTCCGGCCGGGTGTTATGCACTACAATGCGCAGTTCCCTGCGCTTCCAACTCGTTTTTCGGAGACATACAAGCATGGCTCGCATCGCGGGTGTCAACCTTCCGATCCAGAAGCATGTCGTGATCGGCCTGCAGGGCATCTACGGCATTGGTCGTTCACGCTCCAGGCAGGTATGTTCCAGTGCCGGCGTCGATCCTGCCGTCAAGATCCGCGACCTCACCGAGGCCGAGGTGGAGAAGCTGCGCCAGGAAGTGGCCAAGTTCATCATCGAAGGTGATCTGCGCCGTGAAGTGGGCATGTCGATCAAGCGTCTCATCGACCTTGGCACCTATCGTGGCCTGCGCCATCGTCGCGGTCTGCCGCTTCGCGGCCAGCGCACGCGTACCAATGCGCGTACCCGCAAGGGCCCACGCCGCGCCATTCGCAAGTAATCAGAGAATATCCGGAGTCCCATGAACAAGCCGGCTGCAGGCAAGACGAAGAAGAAGATCAGGCGCGTAGTGACCGATGCGGTCGCGCACGTGCAGGCTTCCTTCAACAACACCGTTGTCACCATCACCGATCGCCAGGGCAACGCCCTTTCGTGGGCGACCGCGGGTGGTGCGGGCTTCCGCGGGTCGCGCAAATCGACCCCGTATGCTGCCCAGATCGCCGCCGACAAGGCCGCGCGAGCCGCTGCCGACTACGGCATCAAGACGGTCGAAGTGCGCATCAAGGGGCCGGGCCCGGGCCGCGAATCGGCCGTGCGCGCGCTCAACAACGCGGGCTACAAGGTCACCAATATCATCGACGTCACGCCGATCCCGCACAACGGCTGCCGTCCGCCCAAGAAGCGCAGGGTCTGAGGAAGCAATCACATGGCACGTTACATTGGTCCTACCTGCAAGCTCGCGCGCCGCGAAGGCGCCGACCTCAGCCTGAAGAGCCCGGCACGCGCAATCGATTCCAAGTGCAAGCTGGAGAACAAGCCCGGCCAGCACGGCGTCAGCGGCGCCCGGCGTGGCCGGCTGTCCGATTACGGCGTCCAGCTGCGCGAGAAGCAGAAGGTCAAGCGCATGTATGGCCTGCTGGAGCGCCAGTTCCATTCCTATTACCAGAAGGCCACCGGCCAGAAGGGCAACGCCGGCGAGAACCTGCTGCGCATGCTGGAAGCGCGCCTGGACAACGTCGTCTATCGCATGGGTTTCGCGGTGACCCGCGCCCAGGCGCGCCAGCTGGTTTCCCACGAAGGGGTCCGCGTCAACGGCAAGAAGGTCAACCTGGCGTCCTACCAGGTGCGTCCGGGTGACGAGATCAGCCTGTCCGAACGTGCCAGGAACCAGATGCGCGTGCAGGAAGCGCTGAAGGTTTCCGAAGACATGGATCTGGTGCCGGCGTGGATGGAGGTCGATGCGAAGAAGGCCAGCGGCCTGCTCAAGGCGCTGCCCGAGCGTGCCGACCTGCCGTCGGACATCAACGAAAGCCTGATCATCGAGCTGTACTCGAAGTAAGCGCCTCCTGGCGGGTCTGGTTTTTCGCTACATACACACCATTTGAGGAGTCCATCAGGGATTCCTGGAGTCAAGCCCATATGACGGGATCGTCAATCAATGTGCTGCGTCCGCGCGGCATCCAGGTGGAGCGCAAGAGCGATCGGCGCGCCCGCGTCATCGTCGAGCCCCTGGAGCGCGGTTTTGGCCACACGCTCGGTAATGCGTTGCGGCGCGTACTGTTGTCGTCGATTCCCGGCAGCGCGATCGTCGAAGTCGAGATCGACGGCGTACTGCACGAGTACACGACGCTCGAAGGCCTGCAGGAAGATGTGATCGAGGTCCTGCTGAACCTGAAGGACGTCGCGATCCGCCTGCATGGCGTGGACGAAACCACGCTTACGCTCAGCAAGAAGGGCAAGGGCGTGGTGACGGCGGCCGACATCAAGGTCGACCACACGGTGGAGATCTTCAACCCCGAGCATGTGATCTGCCACCTGACCAAGGACATCGAGCTCAACATGCGCCTCAAGGTTGCGCGTGGCGTCGGCTACCAGCCGGCGACCTCGCGCCGCCTGCCGGACGAGGAATCGCGTCCCATCGGGCGCCTGCAGCTGGATGCCTCGTTCTGCCCGGTGCGCCGGGTGGCCTACAACGTGGACAGCGCGCGTCTCGAACAGCGCACCGACCTCGACAAGCTGGTGCTCGACGTCGAGACCAACGGCGCGATCGATGGCGAGGAGGCCGTGCGCAGCGCAGCCGAGATCCTGCAGGATCAGATCAGCGTGTTCGGCGATTTCACGCGCCGCGAAAGCACCGATGCGGCAGCCGACCAGAGTGGCGTCGATCCGGTGCTGTTGCGTCCGATCGATGACCTCGAGCTGACCGTGCGCTCCGCCAACTGCCTCAAGGCCGAGAGCATCTACTACATCGGTGACCTGGTGCAGAAGACCGAGGTGGAGCTGCTCAAGACGCCGAACCTGGGCAAGAAGTCGCTCACCGAAATCAAGGATGTACTTTTCCAGCGCGGACTGCAGTTGGGCATGAAGCTGGACAGCTGGCCGCCGCCGGGGCTCGTCCACGGCATGCAGATGGGCTGAGAGGCCGGGAATCGGAAAGGGTGAGTCGGGAATCGCCAACAGCCGGCCCGCTCTCCTGATACAGGGACGCCACAGCGGTTGCGGATTGCAGGTGTTCCAGCAGTAGCGTGACACAGCAAAATCGCGGAATGTAGCGGGATCGGGCTTCGAACGACTCCCGATGCCCATTCCCGATCAAAACAAGCGGGTAACCGCGGGATGCCGGACGCAGGTGCCGGTGTCTCATAACAATCGAGACAAGAGGATTCTCCCATGCGTCACCAGAAGTCCGGCCGCAAGTTCAGCCGCACCAGCAGTCACCGCGAGGCCATGTTCAAGAACATGTCCGCGTCGCTGTTCAAGCACGAGCTGATCCGCACCACCCTGCCCAAGGCGAAGGAACTGCGCCGCGTCGCCGAACCGCTGATCACGCTGGCCAAGGAAGATGGCGTGGCCAATCGCCGCCTGGCGTTTGCGCGCCTGCGCGACAAGGAAGCGGTCGGCAAGCTGTTCGTCGAGCTGGGCCCGCGCTACCGTGAGCGCAAGGGCGGTTACCTGAGAATCCTCAAGTGCGGCAATCGCGTCGGCGACAATGCGCCGATGGCCTACGTGGAACTGGTCGACCGGCCGCGTCGTGATACGGATTCCGCCGACGACTGAGGTACGCGTGGCCGCCAACGTGCCCGAACCCCGCAAGCCCCGGCCCGTCCGGGGCTTTGTGTTTGCGGAAGCTGGCGATGCGGCGGCGGGTACCCGGCGCTGGGAGCCCTGGGTTTACGGCGTGGTGCTCGGCCTGCTCTACGTTGTCGCGCTCAGCCTGGCGCTGAAGGGCGGGCTGCGCGGCGACGAGCTTTACCACTACGCGCAGATCCAGCTTTTCCGTCATGGCGACTTTCGCCTTCTCGACACCTACCTGACCACGCTGCCCGGTTACCATGCGGCGGTTGCCGGCCTGCTGGCGCTGGGAGGGTTGGATTCCCTGGCGAGCGCGCGGATCGTCAATGCGGCCTTTGGCCTGCTGGCGTTGGCGGCATTCCATGCCGTGCGCAGGCGCGCATGGCCGGGCACGGAAACCCTGGCAACCGCGCAGCTCATGGCGCTGCCGATCCTGGCGCCCTATTTCTTCCTGGTCTATACGGATGTGCTGGCCCTGGCCCTGGTGCTGGGCGCAACCGCAGCCAGCCTGTCCCGCCGGCATCTGCTGGCGGCGGTGGCGTTGCTCGGCGCGCTGGCCGTGCGGCAGAACAACGTGGCCTGGGCCGGCCTGCTCGCCGTGCTGGCGATCTGGCCGATCTGGCGCGAAGGACGCCTGGCTGCGTGGCACGCGATGCTGCGGGTCGCCTTGCCCTATGGCGTGCCGGTGCTGGCATTCGTGATCTTTCTCGTCGCCAATGGTTCGGTGTCGATGTCGCATGGACAGGCGGCCCTGCACCCGGCCAGCCTGCACCTTGGCAATCCGTTGTTTGCGCTGTTCCTGGCCGGCCTGCTGCTCCCCCTGCAGGTGATCGATGGCCTGCCTGCGGCCTGGGCATGGCTGCGCGCGCGGCCCTGGCGCCTGCTGTGGCCGGCGGGCCTGCTGGCCGTCTACTGGTTCGGTTTCCATGCCGACAACCCCTACAACACGGCGCTGCCGGATTTCCTGCCGCGCAACGCCTTCCTGCTGGCGCTCGAGCACGATCTCCTGTTGCGCGCGGCGACCGGGGTGGTGATCGTGCTGGCTGCGTGTGGCCTGGCCACGACGCGCCTGCGCCCGGACGGCGCGTGGTGGCTGTATCCTTTCGCGGCCTTCTTCCTGGCCGCATCATGGCTGGTCGAGCAGCGTTATGCCATGGTGCCGCTGGTCCTGTGGCTGGCCTTGCGCGAGCCGCGCGGACGCGGCGTCGAACTGGCCACCCTGGTCTGGTGGCTGCTGTTGGCCGGTGTGCTGGTCGGCGGGATGATCAGCGGCCGCTTCTTCCTGTAATGTTGCGATTTTTGATCCGGAGCAGTCGAAGGTGAATCCGAATCCGTTTGCGTGGCCCTTCCGCGCACAGTTCCTGCTGGGTGGCGTGGTCTGCTGCGTGCTGGTCGCATACGCCCTGTTCGAGCAGTTCCAGGTAGGCCTGGAACCGTGCCCCAAGTGCATCCTGCAACGGATTGCCTTCATCGTCGCCGGCGTGCTGTTCCTGGTTGGCGCGGCGCATGGCCCGGGTGCCGTGGGCCGGCGCATCTACGGCGTGCTGGTCGCACTGGCGGTGGCCAGCGGCGCGGTGGTTTCGGTACGCCATATCATCGTGCAGATGACGCCCACCGATCCCCTGCTGGCCGGCTGCGGTCCGGGCCTCAATTACCTGATCGACGCCTACCCGTTGGCCGAGGCGATCAAGAAGGCCTTCATCGGCACCGGCAACTGCGCGGACATCGACTGGAGCTTCCTGGGCCTGAGCATGCCGGCCTGGGCGCTGGTGTGGTTCGTGCTGCTGGGCGGCGGGGCGCTTTGGGCGGGTTTTCGGCGCCGGCTTGCGTAAAATTTGCGTTGACAGGTCCCTTGCCTGTGGCATGATCACTTTTCCGCATTGCAGCATCGCCCGCCAATGAAGCCCATCCCGCACCTCGTCCCAGTCCGCGAACCGGAACGCTGGTCGCCGTCGTCCTGGCGGGAGTTCCCGCAGCGTCAACAGCCTGCGTATCTGGACGAGGGCGAGCTGGCCAGCGTGCTGGGACAGCTGCGTGAGCTGCCGCCGCTGGTGACCTCGTGGGAAATCTTCGCCCTGAAAAGGCTGCTCGCGGACGCGGCCGAAGGGCGCCGCTTCCTGCTGCAGGGTGGCGATTGCGCCGAAACCTTCGACGATTGCAGTTCGCCGCTGATCTCCAACCGGCTCAAGGTCATGCTGCAGATGAGCCTGGTGCTGGTGCATGGCCTGCAGCTTCCGGTCGTGCGGGTAGGGCGCTTTGCCGGCCAGTATGCCAAGCCGCGCTCGGCGGATCTGGAAACCCGCGATGGCCTGTCCCTGCCGAGCTATCGCGGCGACCTGGTGAATGGGCCGATCTTCACGGCCGTCGCGCGTCGCACCGACCCGCAGCGCCTGCTGAAGGGCCACGCGCGTTCGGCGATGACGATGAACTTCGTGCGTGCACTCATCGATGGCGGTTTCGCCGACCTGCACCATCCAGAGTACTGGGATCTCGACTGGGTTCGGCATTCGCCGTTGCAGGACGAGTATGGCCGCATGGTCGAATCCATCCGCGCCTCGCTGCGCTTCATGGAAACCCTGGCCGGCAAATCGATCGGCAGCTACCAGCGGGTGGATTTCTTTACCTCGCACGAGGCGCTGATCCTGCATTACGAGGAAGCCTTGACGCGCCAGGTGCCGCGCCAATGGGGCTGGTTCAACCTGTCCACGCATTTCCCGTGGATCGGCATGCGCACTGCCCAGCTGGATGGCGCGCACGTCGAATATTTCCGCGGCATCCGCAATCCCATTGCAGTCAAGGTCGGCCCGCAGGTGACGCCGGATCAACTTCTGGCGCTGGCCGACCTGCTTGATCCGGAGCGCGAGCCCGGCCGCCTCACCCTGATCCATCGCATGGGTGCGAAGAACATCGAAACGGCCCTGCCGCCACTGCTCGGCGCATTGAAGGCTGCCGGTCGTCACCCGCTGTGGGTGTGCGACCCCATGCACGGCAATACCGAGACGCTTGGCAGCGGCATCAAGACGCGCCGCTTCAGCACCATCCGTGACGAACTGGAGCGCGCCTTCGACGTCCACGCCGCCGTTGGTACGCGCCTTGGCGGCGTGCACCTGGAACTCACCGGTGAGAACGTCACCGAGTGCCTCGGTGGCGCCCGCCACCTGGTCGAGGCCGACCTTGGTCGCGCCTACAAGACCACCGTGGACCCGCGCCTCAACTATGAGCAGTCGCTGGAACTGGCGATGCTGATCGTGCGCAAGCGCGGCGCCGCAGTGGCGGCGGGCTGATTGCGGCGGGTAAACCGCCATCGGCTGCGGAAGGCCGAATTGCCCGGCTTGCCAACACCGTCAACGGGATCCCGACGGATTCGTGCATGGCGTCGATCGGCGCCTTCGGACTGCAGGACGATCGGATCTTCGCTGACGATCTGGAAGCACGTGTCGAGCCGGTGAACATGCAAGGACCGGTAATGCCCCAGGCGGCGCGCGCCTGAGCCGGTCGCAGGCTTGCGAGCCCGTCCCGCCGCATCGCGAGCCGCGTACGGTCAGGCGGCCTGGCGCGACGCCCGCTTGCGATCGTTTTCGGTCAGGTGGCGCTTGCGCAGGCGGATCGCCTTGGGCGTCACTTCGACCAGTTCATCTTCCGCGATGAATTCCAGTGCCTGTTCGAGTGACATGCGCATGGGCGGGGTGAGTTGCACGTTGTCGTCCTTGCCGGCGGCGCGGATGTTGGTGAGCTGCTTGGCGCGCAGGGCGTTCACGGTGAGGTCGTTGTCCTTGGAGTGGATGCCGACCAGCTGGCCTTCGTAGATCTCCTCGCCCTCGCCAACCAGCAGGCGGCCGCGCTCCTGCAGGCCGACCAGCGCATAAGCGGGAGCCATGCCCTGGCCGTTGGAAATCATGACGCCGTTGGGGCGCTTGGCGATCGCGCCCTCGGCCTTCGGCCCATAGTGGTCGAAAAGGTGGAAGAGGAGGCCCGAACCCGAGGTCAATGTCTTGAACTCGTTCTGGAACCCGATGAGCCCGCGCGCCGGAATCAGGTACTCAAGGCGCACGCGACCCTTGCCGTCCGGCTCCATGCCGGTCAGCTGGCCCTTGCGCGTGCCAAGGCGCTCCATCACGCCGCCCTGGTGCTGTTCCTCGACGTCCACGACCAGCTGCTCGATGGGCTCGCTCGGGACGCCATCGATGTCCTTGATGATGACTTCGGGTCGCGACACGGCAAGCTCGTAGCCTTCGCGGCGCATGGTTTCGATGAGCACCGACAGGTGCAGCTCGCCGCGCCCGGAGACCTTGAGCCGGTCCGGATCCTCGGTGTCCTCGACCCGCAGGGCGACGTTGTGCAGGGTTTCGCGCATCAGCCGCTCGCGAATCTGGCGGCTGGTCAGGAACTTGCCGCCGCTGTGATCCCTGACCCCGGCGAAAGGCGAGTTGTTGACCTGGAAGGTCATCGAGATGGTGGGCTCGTCCACGGTCAGCACGGGCAACTGCTCGGGCACCTCGGGTGCGCAGATGGTGTCGGAGATGCCGATGCCCTCGATGCCGTTGATGGCGACGATGTCGCCAGCTTCCGCCTCGGCCACCTCGCGCCGCTCCAGGCCCATGAAGCCGAGCACCTGCAGCACCTTGGCGTTGCGCTTCTTCCCATGGCGGTCGATCACCGCAACCGGCATGTTGGTGTGCACCTTGCCGCGCTGGATGCGGCCGATGCCGATCAGCCCGACATAGCTCGAATAGTCGAGCTGGCTGATGCGCATCTGGAACGGGCCTTCGCTGTCCACCGGCGGCGCCGGCACGTACTGCATGATCGCCTCGTAGAGCGGCGTCATGTCGCCCGAGCGCACCGAGGAATCCAGGCCCGCGTAACCGTTCAGGCCCGAGGCGTAGATCACCGGGAAATCGAGTTGCTCGTTGGTCGCGCCGAGGCGGTCGAACAGGTCGAAGGTCTGGTCCAGCACCCAGTCCGGACGCGCGCCGGGGCGATCCACCTTGTTGATGACGACGATCGGCCGGAAGCCCATCTGGAACGCCTTCTGGGTCACGAAGCGCGTCTGCGGCATGGGACCGTCCATCGCATCGACCAGCAGCAGCACCGAATCGACCATCGACAGCACGCGCTCGACCTCGCCGCCGAAATCCGCGTGGCCCGGCGTATCGACGATATTGATGCGGTTGCCCCGCCAGGTGATGGCGGTGTTCTTGGCCAGGATCGTGATACCACGTTCCTTTTCCTGGTCGTTGGAATCCATCACGCGGTCGGCCAGCACCGTTCGCTCGTCCAGGGTGCCCGATTGCTTGAGCAGGCAATCGACGAGAGTGGTCTTGCCGTGATCGACGTGGGCGACGATGGCGATGTTGCGCAGGTTTTGAATGGACATGCGAATGAGCGGCGGCCGGGGGACGTCGCAAAGCGTGCGGAAAAGGAATGAAATTATACGCGGCTTTGCGTCGCTGCGCTGCAACATCTTGCGCGGGCTGCTAGGCTTGCGGTTTTCCAGCGCAGGATCCGTGAATGTCCAGTCCCAACACACTGCGTGCCACCATCACCACCTCGCGTGGCGCGATCCACCTGAGCCTGTTTGCGGATCAGGTGCCTGTCACGGTGGCAAGCTTCGTCAACCTTGCTCGGCGCGGCTTCTACGATGGCAAGACCTTCCATCGCGTGATTCCCGATTTCATGATCCAGGGTGGCTGTCCGCGTGGCAGTGGCACCGGTGGTCCCGGCTACAAGTTCGAGGACGAGATCGTGGCCGAGCTCAGGCACGACCGCCCGGGGATCCTGTCGATGGCCAATGCAGGCCCGGGCACCAACGGCAGCCAGTTCTTCATCACGCATGTGCCGACCCCGTGGCTGGATGGCAAGCACACCGTCTTTGGCGCCGTTGCCGGCCCGGAAGACCAGAAGGTCGTCGATGCCGTGGAAGGTGGCGACACGATCGAATCGATCCGCATCGAGGGTGATGCCGACGCGCTGCTGGAGAAGCAGGCGGCGCGCGTCGAAGACTGGAATGCGGCGCTGGCGAACGCGGGTTTCGAACTGCGCTGAGGGTGCCAAGGCGCGCGGGCCGGAGCCAGGCTGCGGCCCGCGGCCTCGGTGATCAGGCCGCCCCGCGCCGTAGCATGTGGTAGATGGCCAGCAGGATCATCGCGCCGATGACGCCGCCGATGAACCCGGCCGGCTCGATCTGCCCGCCCGGCCCGATGTGCGTACCGAAAATGAGGCTTGCCAGCCAGCCGCCGAAGAACATGCCGGCGATGCCGAGGATCGCGGTGATGATGAAGCCACCCGGATCCTTTCCGGGCATCAGGAACTTGGCGACGATGCCGACGATCAGGCCAATGATGAACAACCAAAGCCAGCCCATGGACCACCTCCGTATCGAGAAGACGTCCCTGCACCTTAAACCGGCCTGCTGAATGGCGCCCATCGTGCCGCGCAAGGGCGCGACCCGCACCCGCGGACCCGGGCGGCACAATGGGCTGTGTTAGAATTTCCGGCTGTCCAGGCCCCGCTCCGGGCCCGCATTTCCGAGGATCCCATGCCCAAGCTCGCCGCGCGCACAGCCCGCGCCAAACCCAGTGCAATCATGGTCATTGCCGACAAGGCCCGGCAGCTCAAGGCGGCCGGGCACGATGTCGTCAATTTCTCCATCGGTGTCCCCAACTTCCTGCCCGGCGCGCACGTGTACGCCGCCGTGCGCGATGCGCTGGAACATGACAGCGGCGCCTATGGCAGCAATCGCGGCAGCAATGAACTGCTGGATGCCTTCATCGGGCACCTGAAGTCCAACGGGCTGGAGGGCTACACGCGCGCCAACGTCACCGTGGGCATCGGTGCCAAGCAGGTGCTCTACAACCTCTGCGAGGCCCTGCTCGACGAGGGCGACGCGATCGCGTTCCCGACTCCGTACTGGACCAGCTACGTCGACATCGCCGAGATCCTCGACGCGAAGATCAAGCTGCTGCCCTGTCCGCCCGAGCAGCACTACAAGCTGACGCCCGGGCAGCTCGACCAGGCGCTGGCCGAAAAGCCCAAGGTGTTCCTGTTCAACAATCCGTCCAATCCGACCGGGATGGTCTACACGCGCGAGGAGATCGCCGCGCTGGCCGACGTGCTGGCGAAGCATCCGGACACCTGGATCATCTGCGACGACATCTACAACCGCCTGGTGTTCGACGGGATCGGCTACCACAACGTCGTCACCTTCCGGCCGGAGCTGCGCGCGCGCACCTTCATCATGGATTCGTTGTCCAAGACCTACGGCATGCCGGGCTGGCGCGTCGGCTTCGTGGCCGGGCCGGAGGAGGGCATCCAGGCGCTGGTGACGCTCAACTCCAACCACATCACCTCGCTGCCGGAAGTCACCGCTGCCGCGGCCGTTGCGGCGCTGGCCGGACCGCAGGACGTGCCGGATGCCAAGCGCGAGGAATTTTCCGCGCGGCGCGACGAAGTGCTGGCCGCGCTCCTCGCCATCCCCGGCGTGCATTGCCCGCGTCCGCAGGGCGCCTTCTACGCGTTCCCGGACATTTCGGTGGCCTTTGGCAAGAGCCACCAGGGCACCCGCATCGACAACGACGTCGATTTCTGCAGGGCGCTGCTGGAAACCAAGTTCGTCGCCACCGTCCCGGGTTCAGCCTTCGGCGAACCGCGCAGCCTGCGCATTTCCTATACCTGCCCGAAGGCGCAGCTCGACAAGGGGCTGGCGCGCATCCAGGAATTCTTTGCCGAGCTGGCTTGACGGCGAATCGCGGCAGGTGGTCCGCCCGGCGATTTCCGATTCCCCATTCCCGCTTCCCGAGGTCCCCATGAAAGCTCCCGTACGTGTTGCCGTCACCGGCGCTGCCGGCCAGATCGGTTATGCCCTGCTGTTTCGCATCGCCGCCGGCGACATGCTCGGCCCCGATCAGCCGGTCATCCTGCAATTGCTGGAGATCACCCCCGCATTGCCGGCGCTGCAGGGCGTGGTGATGGAGCTCAACGATTGCGCCTTTCCGACCCTGGCCGGCGTGATCGCCTGCGATGACCCGAACGTGGCCTTCAAGGATGCCGATTACGCGCTGCTGGTTGGTGCGCGTCCGCGCGGTGCGGGCATGGAGCGCAAGGACCTGCTGGCCGCCAACGGCGCCATCTTCGCACCGCAGGGCAAGGCGCTGAACCAGCATGCCAGCCGTGGCGTGAAGGTGCTGGTGGTTGGCAACCCGGCCAATACCAATGCCCTGATCGCGCAGCAGAACGCGCCGGATCTCGACCCCAGCTGCTTCACCGCCATGGTGCGCCTGGACCACAATCGCGCCAAGAGCCAACTGGCAGAGAAGACCGGCGTGCATAGCAGCGACGTGAAGAAGATGATCATCTGGGGCAACCACAGTTCCACCCAGTACCCGGACATCCACCACGCCACGATCAACGGCAGGTCCGCGCTCGACGCCGTCGGCCAGGCCTGGTACGAGAACGACTTCATCCCCACCGTACAGCAGCGTGGCGCGGCCATCATCAAGGCGCGCGGCGCGTCCTCGGCTGCTTCGGCGGCCTCCGCGGCCATCGACCACATGCGCAGCTGGGCACAGGGCACCGCCGAGGGTGACTGGGTATCGATGGCCGTGCCGTCCGACGGTTCCTACGGCATCGCGCCGGGCGTCATCTACGGCTATCCGGTTACCTGCAAGAACGGCAGGTTCGACATCGTGCAGGGCCTGGCCATTAGTGATTTCTCGCGCGCCCGCATGGACGCCACGGCCAGTGAGCTGCGCGAGGAACGCGCTGGCGTCGAGCACCTGTTCGCCGCGCGCTGACCCGGCGCAGGCGCGGCACGCACGGGTCTTTGTGGCGCCATGGTCCCGGCGCGCATTGCCGTCGCCGCGCCGGCTCCTTAGGATGGCGCAAGTTCAGGGGGGTGCATGGCAGTGAGGCGCGACCGGACCATCGCCGTGGTGGGCGTTTCCGACGAGGAAGCGGCGCACCTGCGCCTGCTGGTGCGCAGGTGCGAAGCCGAGCTGGAGGGCCGTTGGGTCTGGGGCGAGGGCGAGGACGTGGATCTGCTCGTCGTCGATCCGGAGTCCTTCGCCGGGCAGATGGCGCGCGCGCGCGCGCAGGCCGGCGGTGTACGCGTGGCGGTATTCTCGGATCAAACGGAGGCCGGCACCGAACTCGTGCTGCGCCGCCCATTGCTGCGTGCCAACGTGGTCGAGGTACTGAACGAAATCACGCGCGCGGCCGTCAGGGGACCGGTTTTCGGCGCGAACACCGACGATTTCTACACCCGTGACGTGGGCAACGAGGACGCCGATCCTGCAGCCAGCGCCGCACCGCAAGCGGCCGACGGCCTGGATGCCCTGCTGCGACCGCTGCCGCGGGAACTGCGTGACGTTCCGCCGCCACCGGCGCCGGGGCCGGCCATGTCGCCGGCATCACCGCTGCCGACGCATGCTCCGAAGGCGACACTGCCAGCCGCGCGCGCTCCTTCGCGCGCTGCTGCCCTGGCCGAGCTGGAGCCCCGATCCTTGCGCGAGTGGCTGCATGATGGCCTGCTCGGCGCGCCGGTATGCGTCGAACTGCCTGGCGAAGCGCCGCTGGTCCTGGACCCGAAACATTCGATGGCCTACACGCCCGGGTCGCTGGTGGCCCTGCGCGCGCACTGCCATGCGCGCTGGGCGATGCGCGACTGGCGCCCGCTGACCAGCGCGGAACTGGTGCGCGCTTCGGCGACACAGAACGCCATTGCCTATGCACGCATCACCTGGCTGGATGCGCTCGAGCATTCGGGGGGACGGCTTGCCAGCCACCTCGATCCGGCGGGCACCTATTGCCTGCGGCAGTGGATGGAGATCGATCGCGAACTGGGCACCACGTTCCGCATTGCCACCAGCCTGCTCAAGCCGCTGCGCCTGCACGAAGTCGCTGCCGCAAGCGGCGCCACGATGGGCGACGTGTTCGACGTGGTCAACGCCTATGCGGCCATCGGCCTGATCGAGTGCCAGCCGCGCCAGCGCGACGGGCCGGCGCCGGAATCCTTGCTCAAGCGCCTGGGCAAGCCATTCACCAAACGCTCCTGAGCGTCGCGCTGGCCACCAGGCCTGCTTCGGGTGCGCGGCGTTTGCCCGACCTGCGTGCAGGCAGGTAGCGTCTGTCCCGGGACGGGCACTTCAGCCCCGATGCGCCGGACCCGTCGTGCTGAAAGATCGCGGCTGACGTCGCGCACCCGGGCAGGTTGCGGCCTGGCGCCTGGCTCAAGCGCTGTCGCCGGAGCGATGCGCCACCCAGGCGCCGACCAGCGCCGAGCCGTAGGGAATCGCCTGCGCCGCGAGGATGGCGATCCACAGCCGGCCCTCGATGTAGTTCATGCCGGTCGAATTGATCATGCCGACGATGCAGGCGATCAGCGCGAGGAACAGCAGCAGTTCCTCGCTGACCGAAGTGAACGGGTTGGGCTTCTTGCCGATGCGCCGGCTCTTGGCGGTGCGGATGAACTCGCCCTTCTTGCGCGCGAGGCCCTCGAAGATGCCGCGTGCGATCGCGTGCGAAAGCCCCATGCTGGCGACCGACGCGGCGAGGGTATCGGCCCATGAACACGGTACCCGCACCCGATAGAGGATGAAGCCGAACGCGGCCTTGAACAGGAAGAAGCCGATCAGCGGCACCAGGAACAGGTACATCGGCAGGGTGAAGTACTTGGGCAGCAGCACCATGCCAAGTGTCCACACCAGCGCCATCAGCGTGAACATCAGGTGCAGCGCGTCGCCGAACCAGGAAAACCAGCCGGTCAGGAAGTGGAAGCGCTGCCCGCGCGTGAGGGTGGACGCACGCGACACCATCCAGTTCCAGCGCGCCTTCAGGATCTGCATGGCGCCGAACGCCCAGCGATAACGCTGCGATTTGTAGGCCTTGAAGTCGGCCGGGGTCAGGCCGCGCCCCATGACCTCGTCCACGTAAATCAGCTCGTGGCCCGCCTTCATCAGGCGCAGGCCCAGTTCCGCATCCTCGCAGATGGTCCATTCCGACCAGCCGCCGGTATCGGCCAGCATGCTCCTGCGCACCATGGTCATGGTGCCGTGCTGGATGATCGCGTTGCGCTCGTTGCGGTGGTGCATGCCGATGCGGAAGAAGCCGTCGTACTCCCAGTTGGCCATGCGCCGGAAGGCGTTGTGCTCCCAGTCGCGGTGCGCCTGCGGGCACTGCACGACGGCGACGTTCGGATCGGCAAAGTAGCCGGTCAGGCCGCGCAGCCAGTCATGGCGCACTTCATAGTCGGCGTCCACCACGGCAACGATCTCGGCGCGCGGATCGGTGACCTCGAGTCCATAGTTGAGCGCCCCGGCCTTGAAGCCGGGCCAGGGCTCGAGGTGGTAGAAGCGGAAACGCGGTCCGAGCTTCGCGCAGTGTTCCTCGACCGGTTGCCACACCTCGGGATTCTTCGTGTTGTTGTCGAGGACGATGACCTCGAAGTTGCGGTAGTCCAGTGCGGCCAGCGAGTCGAGGGTGAGGATCACCATCTCCGGCGGCTCGTTGTAGCAGGCAAGGTGGATCGAAACGAAGCGTTCCGGATCGCCCGGCGCCGGCACCAGCGGGCGGAACTCGCGCAGCCAGCGCGGGCGCCACAGGACTTCGGTGAACTCGAAGGCGTTGATCAGCAGGATCACGATGATCGCCAGCTGCGCGGGCAGCAGCAGGGTCAGCATCGCCCAATCGAGCGGGTTCAGGTAGAAGTCGTAGGGCAGGGCCGCCATCCACACCAGGATCGAGGCCGACAGCTGCACCAGCACCAGGAAGAAGGCCAGGCCCAATGCGCGGAAGCGGATGAAGTGCCGGGCGAAGAAGAACATCGGCAGCAACGCCAGCAGCGAGGCGATGGCGGCCTTCCACGGCCAGCCAGGGTTCTCGACCACCGGGCCGGTGAAGGCAAACTTGAGCTGCCGGCTGGCGTTGAACACGCCCCAGTAGGCTTCCGCGCGCCCGCCGATGGCCTCCTTCCAGGGCTGGTCGATCGCCTCCATGACGTAGTAGTCGATGTGCTCGCGCGCCGCGACGTTGAACCAGTCGCGCAGGAAATGCGCCTCGTTGGCCAGCGAAGGCTGGGCATACTTGCGCCGGTCGCCGTTGGAGGGCCAGCCGACTTCGCCGATCACCACCGGCTTGCCCGGTGATACGCGTTCCACCAGCGCCTGCGTGGCACGGTACTGGTCGAGCACGAAGCCGACCGCATCCTTGCGTGGAATCTGCTCCCAGTAGGGCAGGATGTGCACGGTGACGAAATCGACGTGCCTGATGAGCTCGGGATTGCGCTGCCAGCTGTCCAGCGGTTCGGCCGTCGATACCGGAATGTCCAGGTGCGCGCGGGCCCGGTCGAGGTAGCCGATCAGCGTGCGCACGCCCAGATCACCGCGCAGGATCACCTCGTTGCCGATGATCGCGCGTTCGATGTTGTCGTTCTTCCCTGCCAGCGCAATCAGGGCGGCAAGTTCGCGCTCGTTGCGTTCGGCGCGGCCCTCGATCCACGCACCGGCCATCACCGTCATGCCGTAGGACTTCGCGATGCGCGGGATGGCGGGATTTTCCGCCGATGAATAGGTACGCAGGCGTTTGCTGTACTTCGACAGCAGGCGGATATCGCTTTCCAGCTCCGTCTCGTTCGGGAACAGGAGCTTGGTCGGATCCTGATAGCGTTGCGAGGGGTTGAACGCGAAGCCGTCGATCTGGCCATGCCAGTCGGCGATCTGCACCGGCCGGTTCACGAATGCCCACAGGCCGACGTTGAGGGCGGCCACCAGCAGGGCGAGCAGCAGCGCGCGCCAGAACGAGGTGCGCACGATGTGAGGCTGGGCGGCGGTCAACGGGAACCCTGCGGGCATTGGCAAAGGCACGAACCGCGCAGCATAACGGATGCGTCAAGGGGCCGCTAGGCGCGCGCCGGCGACACCAGATGTGCCGTGGCGGGGGCGCCGCAGGGCCATCGGGTCGCGCGCCGGCATGCGGTTCCGAGCCACGCATGCCTGGTCATCTGCACATTGCCGGCAGCCCGCCTTGTGGTGGCGCCGACAATTCAGCGGTCGCCGCGCCCACTTGCCGGTGCGCGTGCGTGACGCAGACGCCCCAGCAGGATCGGCGCCAGGGCAAGCACAGCCATGCCGAGCAGGGGCAAGACGATGCCGCGATGGGCGATGAGGCTGAATGTCACTCGACCCTCGCGCGCGATCGTCTCGGCCAGGCCGGCGCCCAGCGCCGTTTCAAAGCCGATCATCACCGTGCCGCCGACCGCCGTGGTCAGCGTGAACAGCCAAAGCGGGCAGCGCAGCCACGCCAGCGCCACGGTCACGGCGCCGAACGGAAAGAACGGCACCAGGCGCAGGAACATCGTGTAGCTGGCCGGATGCGCGTGGTAGCCCACGCGCAGGCGTTCGACCAGGGCCGGCGGCGTCGCCGTGCCCGCGGCGAACGCCGAGCGGCTGGCAAGGAACAGCACCAGGGCGCCCAGCGTGGTCCCGATGGACGACCACAGCGTTCCACCGCCGATGCCGAACAGCATGCCGCCCGCCAGGACGATCACGATGGCGCCCGGCAGCCCGGTCGCGATGGCCAGCGTCATCAGGCCGATCTGAGTCAGCGCGGCGAGGGCCGGGTGCGCGTCGATGAGCGCATGCAGCGCCGCCTGTTGGCGCGCCACGTGGTGCGGATCGAAGTGCTGCAACACGCCCGAACCCAGCAAGAGCAGGCCCAGGGTGATCAGCACCAGCAGGGGCAGGAAGGCACGCAGCCGTTTCATTGCGTTCCAGGAATGAAAGGCCGGAGCGACCGGCTCTTCCAAGGGTGTCGCAAGGATAGCGCTGGCTGCGGCGCGGCGGAACCGGTGGGCAGGGTCGGCGCCGGCGCGTTGGCATGTCAGGTCGGCTTGCCCGGCTTCAGAACCGACTGCCTTCTTCGAACCCGTCGGCAAAGAGCAGGTCGGCGAAGAGGTACTCAGCTTGGGTGCCGACTCGACCTTGAGAATTGCCACCGAGCCCGCCCGGCACGAGCCCCTCCGCGCGCAGGATGTAAGGCTCGTCGACCAGCGGTGGGATGCCCGCCTTCTCCCATCCTCCGGCGATACGGCCCATCGCGCCGAGTGTCGTCCATGTCGCGCCAGCGTCCGTGGAACGGTAGAGGATTGGCGGCGCGCCGAGTTCCGGGCTGCTGCCGGCACGCATCCAGCGCACGCGAGTGCCGGCCGCATCCACCTGCTGGGTTTGTTCTGCAGGTTCTGCCAGGGCCACGCGGGCAAGCCTCTTGATCGGCGTGCCGCCAATCTGGCTGTAGCGACCGCCGACCATCAGGTGTCCATCGGCCTGAAGCGTCAGCGCATCGATATAGTGGTCTGCCCCAAGATCGGCGAAGCCGGTATCGAGGCTGCCATTGGCATTGATCCGCGCCAGGCCGGCGCGCGGCATGCCGTCCACGGCATTGAAACCGCCGGCAACGAGCAGCTTGCCATCGGCCTGCAGCACCATCGAATCGGTCCAGCTTTGCAGCTTCGGATCCTGGAACGTCGTGTCCAGGCTGCCATTGGGCTCAAG
>Ga0265293_10001611_pt1 | contig 48484 bp, 46 predicted proteins | sample Munlanlewell138R_FD_192505 | JGI IMG/M metagenome (GOLD analysis project Ga0265293, IMG submission 192505) | Leachate microbial communities from a municipal landfill in Southern Ontario, Canada - Leachate well 138R | ecosystem: Engineered > Solid waste > Landfill > Unclassified | place: Canada... | reverse complement strand
TATACGCGGCAAGCATTTTAACAAAAAATAAAATAGAGTTTCAAGAAATAAATGACTTCCTATATTTAGAATCATTAAGTGATCGTCTAGCCCGAAACAAATTTAAAGATTTCTTATTAACTAAAAATAATGTTGCTTATCGTTTTAATGATTATAAAATGGTCTTAGAATCAAAACTAACATTTAATCATATCTCAAGAGGTTTTGTTAACAGTATGGCCGGTATTACCGAAGTATATATTTGGGCAAACTTCACCGAAAATGAAGAAGGAAAAGTAATTGCTGAACTAAGAAGCCGTAAAGTAGGAATTGTTGATATTGCCAAAAAATATGGTGGTGGTGGCCACCTCCATGCCTGTGGTGCAACTTTAAAAGATTTTAATGAAGCTAAATTATTACTAAACGATTTAGATGAAAGGATAAAGTCCTATGATTTTAAAAACAATTTATAAAAAAATAAAAGAATACGATAAAATAATTATTTATGGCCATAAAAGACCAGATGGGGATTGTTATGGTGCTCAGTTTGGGCTAAAAGATATTATTATTAATTCTTTTCCAAATAAAAAAGTATATGTAACAAGTGAAATTAGTGAATACGTGTCTTTTGTTGGGACTCCAGATATAAAAATACCGAATGATTTAGAAGATTCATTTTATGAAGATGCCTTATCAATTGTTGTTGATACGGCAACAAAAGACCGGGTATCAAACCCTAAATATATACTTGGAAAAGAAGTAATTAAAATTGATCATCATGAACCGATCGATAACTATGGTGATTATATCTGGGTTGATACTAATTTTCCTTCATGTGCTCAAATGATTGCTTATTTTTTCACTCAATTTAAAAAACTTAAAATGTCATCTGTTGGTGCAACCGCAATGTATACAGGAATAGTTACCGATACCGGAAGATTTAGATATCGTGGTGTTACTAAAGAAACTCATGAACTAGCGGGTCTTTTAATAAATCATGGCGCTGATATTACATATATTGATTCAAAATTATCAACCGAAACATTAAACATGATTAGATATAAAGGTTATGTCTATGAAAACTTTATTACTGACAATGGTTTTGTTTATTTAAAAATAACTAACGAAATTAAGAAAAAATTTGAACTATCACAAGAAGATGCTAGTTCAATTGTTAATTTATTAGGCGGGATTGAAGGCTATCCTATTTGGGCAATCTTTTTAGAAGAAGAAGGAAAAGAAACAATTAGAGTCCGCCTAAGATCAAATGGACCCGATATTGACAAACTTGCCAACAAGTTTGAAGGTGGCGGTCATAAAATGGCCGCAGGAGCAACTTTAAAAAACTGGGATGAACTACCTAAATTTATTAAAGAAGTTCATAATACGTTAAAATAAAGGATAAAAAATGAATTTTGATACTATCGCTGCAATCGCCACTCCTTTAGGAACTGCCGGCATTTCTGTCATTAGAGTTTCTGGTGATGAAGCGATTAAAAAAGTTAATCAAATCTTTAAAGGCCCTAACCTAAATAAAGTTAAAACGCATACAATAACTTACGGACACATATTAAATAACGATAAAACTATATTAGACGAAGTAATGGTTAGTATTTTTAAAGGACCTAAATCTTTTACTAAAGAAGATGTTGTTGAAATCTCAACTCATGGTGGAATATTAATAACTGAACAAGTCTTAGAAAGAGTTTTAGAAACTAAAATCAGACTTGCAGAACCAGGAGAGTTTTCAAAAAGAGCTTATTTAAATGGAAGAATTGACTTAGTTCAAGCTGAGGCAATCATGGACTTAATCCATGCTACCAATTTAAATGCCATTAAAGTCGCTAACCAAGCTTTATCCAAAAAAACCTCAAGCTTAGTAACTAATTTAAAAGAAAAACTCCTTAATTTAATTGCTAAAATTGAAGTTAACATTGATTATCCTGAATATGATGACGCTGTAGTTATGAGTAAAGAAATAATTTACCCCGAAACCTTATCATTAATCGATGAATTAAATGATATTTTAAAACATTCAAATAAAACTAGATTAATTAATGAAGGAGTAAAAACTGTTATTATTGGCAGACCTAATGTTGGTAAATCATCTTTATTAAATGCATTATTAGACGAAGAAAGAGCAATCGTTACTGATACTCCAGGAACAACAAGAGATACGATAAACGCGAAAGTTAACTTAGGTGGAATTACCTTAGAGTTAATTGATACAGCAGGAATTAGAGAAACCCTTGATGAAATTGAAAAAATCGGAGTTAAAAGAAGTATTAAAGCCTTATCTAATTCAGAATTAGTTTTATTAGTTTTAGATTTATCAGAAAACTTAACAAACGAAGACTTAGAATTAATCGAATTAACCAATAATTATCCTAGAATAATTATTGGTAATAAAAGTGATTTACCAAAAGTCTTAGACTATGAAACTTTAGTTAATATCTCAACGATCGAAAAAATGGGTTTTAATGATTTAGAAAGAGAAATCTTAAAAAAATTAAAACTAGATAATTTAACTAATAAAGACTTCAACTATTTTTCTAATGCCAGACACATGCAAAAACTAAAAGAAGCTAAAGAAGCATTAGAAAACGTTATTACATCAATTAATAATGATATGCCTATCGATATTTATGCGATCGATTTAACCAGAGCTTGGAATTTATTAGGTGATATTTTAGGTGACCATCATTATGGTGATTTATTAAATGAATTATTTTCTAAGTTTTGTTTAGGAAAATAATTAATCAAATCATCATATGATATAATGTTTATAGAAAGAGGAAACCAATGAGTTATGTAGCGTTATACCGGACTTATCGTCCCAAAAAATTTAGTGAAGTTTATGGTCAAAAAGTTATCGTAAAAACCCTTCAAAACGCATTAAAACACGAAAAGTTTGCTCATGCGTATCTTTTTTCTGGACCTAGAGGAACCGGTAAAACCTCAATCGCTAAAATAGTTGCGAAAACATTAAACTGCCGTGAAGCTCCAACCGATGAACCATGTGGTAAATGTGATATTTGTTTAGGAATTGAAAAAGGTGATATTTCTGATGTTATTGAAATAGATGCGGCTTCTAATAATGGTGTTGATGAAATTAGAGACTTAAGAGATAAAGTTAAATATGCCCCTTCAATCGCTAAATATAAAGTCTATATTATTGATGAAGTCCATATGTTAACCCAGGCAGCCTTTAATGCTTTATTAAAAACCCTTGAAGAACCACCTAAGTATGTTGTCTTTATTTTAGCAACAACTGAAGTTCATAAAGTACCAGCAACAATCCTTTCTAGATGTCAAAGATTTGATTTTAAAAATATTGACAACAAAGATATTGAAGACAATCTAATTAAAATTACTAAAAATGAAAAACTTGAAATCACTGAAGATGCGATTATCGCAATCGCTAAACAATCAGAAGGTGGAATGCGTGATGCGCTATCACTTTTAGATCAAGTTTTATCATTTAGTGATAGTAAAATTACTGAAGATGATGTTTATTTAGTTTCAGGTGGATTATCACGAAGATTTATAAATGAATTATTATTATTAATTCATAATAAAGAACCCCAAAAAACCTTAAACTTCTTAAACGAAATCTTAAGAGATGGTAAAGATATCACTAGAATGGTATCTGATTTAATTTTAGCTCTAAGAGATTTATTATTAGATAAATATTTAACAAAACCTAACTTCCCTGATCTTATTAATTTAAATCAAAATGTTATATATTACTATTTAGATATTTTAAACGAACTACAACAAGATTTAAAATATACCACTTCAAAAAGAGCGTATTTAGAATTAGCTATTATTAAGATGATTAACTATAAACAATTAGAAGATAACTATAATAATCAAATAAATATGATTAATGAAAAAATAAACTCTTTAGAAAGCAAGATAAATAATAATACAGTTGTTAAACCACAAAGTAAAGCATCTAAAACTACTAAAAGGCCACTTGTCACAATCAATGAAATCGAAAACATTTTAAATAATGGTAACCAACCAATTAGAAAATCTTTAGAAAACATTTGGCCAAACTTAGTTAAAGATGCTAAACCAACTAATAAAGGAATTGCTGAAATTTTGTATGAAGGTGAATTAGTTGCGGTTGGCAATAATAAAATGTTAATTGTTTATGATAATAGACTAAACGCTTTATCATTATTAAAACCATCTAACAAAACAAGAATTTTAGAAATTATTAAAAAATATGAAAATAGTATTAACGACTATACCGTCTTATTAAAACCAGTCTGGTTAAATATTAAAGATGATTTTATGAATCAATATAATGAAGGAAAGACAAAACCTTCCTTAAAACCAATTGATCTCCAATTATATGAAGAAATAAAGGAACAAAATTTAAAAAATAAAGAACCTGAAATAGTATCTTTTGCGAAAGAATATTTCGGTGAAATAAAAGTGAAAGTAGAGGAATAAAAATGAATCCAAACATGTTAAATAGACTAAAGAAAATGCAAAAAGAAATTCAAGATGCCCAAGAAAAATTAGAACTAACCGAATTTATCGGAAAAGCATCTGGGGTTGAAGTCATTATGCAAGGAACTAGACAAATGATTGATATTAAAATAAACCCTGATCTTTTAGAAGATATCGAAATGCTCCAAGATGCAATCTTAGTGGCAGTTAATGATAGTTTATCTAAAATTGATAAAACACAAGAAGAAACCATGGGACAATTTGCCGGTGGAATGGGTGGTTTCGGGTTTTAATGTATCCTAAAGGAATTAACGAGTTAATTAAAAACTTAAAAAAACTACCAGGAATTGGTCTTAAAACTGCGGAAAGACTAGCACTTGAATTACTTAATTGGGACGAAGAAGCTTTAAACTCTTTTGGTGAGTCTTTAAAGAGTTTTAAAGATGAAATAAAATATTGTGAAATATGTGGCCTTATTACCGACTCTAACATATGTAATATTTGTAAAGACCCGAAAAGAAATAATGATGTAATTATGGTAGTTTCAGATTCAAAAGATGTTTTCTCATTTGAAAAAACATCTTCTTTTAATGGTAAATACCATGTTTTAGGTGGATTAATTAACCTTTCAAAAGGAATTGAACCTAAAGACTTAAATTTTGATAACTTAATTAAAAGACTTAATCAAATAAATGAAATTATAATTGCCACAAGTGCAACCGTTGAAGGAGAATTAACCGCCCAATACTTAAATTCCTTGATTGTAGATGAAAATATCCAAGTATCCCGCTTAGGATATGGGCTTCCTGTCGGGGCTGATTTAAAATATGCCGATCAATTAACCTTAATAAAAGCCATTGAAAACCGTAAAAAATACAAAAAGATATAAAAGGGTTGCATTAAAGTAGGCTTTAATATACAATATAACCGCGTTTTAGGAGGAGTTAAATGTCAAAGTTAAAACATAATGGACTTTCTACCATTAAATTAATGGAAGAAATATTAAAAGAAAATAAAGAAGGCTTATCAATCTATAAACTATTAGAAGAAATTTCAAATGAATTAAACATTGATCAAGAAGATAGTGAGAAAATGAATGATATATATATGGAACTAACTTTATCCGGTAAATTTGTCTATCTTGGTAAAGACGTCTGGGCTTTAAAAGATGATAATTTAGAATACTGGGATAAAGATGGTTATTCTTATGGTGAACATCCTGAGTTAGAAGCTTCATTTGAAGAAGACGAAGATATCGATTTTTCAGACTTTAATTTAGATGATATCGATTTAGATGATGAGTTATTAGAAGAAGTTGATGAAGATGAAGACGACGAAGATGAAAAAGTTGATGATATCGACCCAGAAGAAAAACAATACGTTGATGTTGGGCTTGATTTAACATCAACCGATGAAGACGAAGGCGACATCGACTTAGACTTAGACCAAGATGATGATTACGAAGAAGAAGATGATTATAACGAAATCATGGATGATTATGAAGATATGTATGACTAAATAAACTATAAAGATTTCTTTATAGTTTTTTTCTAGAAATACTCATTTTTAGTTGAAGTTATTAAATAGCTTTGATAAAATGATTAAGAGCGAATAAGAAGTCTCTTTTAATAGAGGCTTTTATTATTTATAAATAAGGAGAATTTATTATGGGAGCTAAATATATATTTGTAACAGGGGGAGTCATTTCATCTTTAGGAAAAGGTATTTCAGCAAGTGCTTTAGGTCAACTTCTTAAATCCCACGGATTTAATGTTTTTATTCAAAAGTTTGATCCTTATTTAAATGTTGACCCCGGAATGATGAGTCCTTATCAACACGGAGAAGTCTTTGTAACAAATGATGGAGCGGAAACTGACTTAGATTTAGGACATTATGAAAGATTCATCGATATTAATTTAACCCAAGATTCATCAGTTACCACCGGTCAAATATATCAAACAGTTATTAATAATGAAAGAAGTGGTAAATACTTAGGTAGTACAGTTCAAGTAATTCCCCACATAACTGATGAAATTAAAAAAAGACTACATGATGCATCTATAAATTCTAAAGCCGATATTATTATTACAGAAATTGGTGGAACCGTTGGTGATATCGAATCACTTCCTTATTTAGAAGCAATTAGACAAGTAAGACATGACTATGGTCATGACAATACCATCTACATTCATAACACCTTAGTTCCTTATGTAAAAGCAACCAATGAACTAAAAACAAAACCAACCCAACACTCAGTTAAAGAATTAAGATCTTTAGGAATCCAACCCGATATAATTATTTTAAGAAGTGACCTTAAAATAAGTGATGAAGCAAAAGAAAAGATTGCCTTATTTTGTGATGTCAATAAGAAGGCTGTTTTTGAATCATTAGGTGTTGATGTAATTTATGAAATAATAGTTAACTTTAAAAAACAACAAATCGATAACTTCGTTTTAAATCACTTTAAATTAAAATCCCTACAAGAACCAAATATTACCCCATGGGTTAATTTAATCGATAAAATTAAAACCTTAAAGAACGAAGTTACGGTCGGCTTAGTTGGTAAATATACATCTTTACATGATGCTTATCTTTCAGTCACTGAAAGTTTATACCATGCTGGCTATAGTCTTGATACGAAAGTAATAATAAAATGGATTGACGCCGAAAAAATAACTAATGAAAATGTTAGTGATAATTTAAAAAATCTTGATGGAATCATTGTCCCTGGTGGGTTTGGTAAAAGAGCCACTAAAGGCCTTATTACTTCAATTAATTATGCAAGATTAAATAATTTTCCTTTCTTTGGAATTTGTTTTGGGATGCAGTTAGCTTTAATAGAGTATTTCCAAAACGAATTAAAGTTAGAAGATGCTAATTCCACTGAAATAAATCCTGACACTAAAACACCGGTGATTAAACAAAGAGATAGTAATACTTTAAAAAATGGATTAAGGTTAGGCCTTTATGAGTTAAACATAAAAAAAGGAACTAAAATCTATGATGCTTATCAAAAAGAATTAATTGCCGAAAGACATAGACACCGATATGAATTTAATCATGATTATATAAATAATCTAAAAGATAGTGATTTTATTTTAAGTTCTTATAGTCGTGATGAAAAAGTTTTATCTGCGATTGAACATAAAAACCATCCTTGGTTTTTAGCCGTTCAATATCACCCTGAATTTTTATCAAGACCATTAAGAGCCCATCCGCTTTTTATATCATTTATTAAAATGTTAAAATCCATAAAATAACTAAATCTCATAAATATAGTTTTAAATAACTGTTTCATTTGTAAAAAAACCTAATAAGATATATAATTAAGATGTTAAAAACAATCGAGGAGGAAAATTAAATTATGCTAGTATCAGCTAGAGATATGCTTATTAAAGCACGTAAAGAAGGCTACGGTGTAGCTCAAATAAATATAAACAATTTAGAATGGATTAAAGCCGTTTTAACGACTGTTGAAGAATTAAAATCACCAGTTATATTAGGGGTATCAGAAGGTGCAGCTAAATATATGGGTGGTTATGAAAACGTTATGGCAATGGTAAAAGCTTTAGATAAAGAATTTAACATTACAGTACCAGTTGCAGTTCACTTAGATCATGGTTCATACGAAGGGTCATTTAAAGCTATGAGAGCGGGATTTACATCAGTTATGTTTGACGGATCACATTTCCCATTTGATGAAAATCTTCAAAAAACTCAAGAAGTAGTTAATGCTGCACATGCAATGGGAGTTTCTGTTGAAGCTGAAGTTGGCGCTATTGGTGGTGAAGAAGACGGTGTTGTTGGTTCTGGTGAAGTTGCGGATCCAGAAGAATGTCGTGTTATCGCAAGTACCGGTGTTGACTTTTTCGCTGCTGGAATTGGTAATATCCACGGACAATACCCAGCTAACTGGGAAGGATTACGATTTGATGTTTTAGAAGAAGTAAGTAAAGTAACTGGAGGAGTTCCTTTAGTTTTACATGGTGGTACAGGGATCCCTGAAGATCAAGTTTTAAGAGCCATTAAATTAGGAATCGCTAAAATAAACGTTAACACTGAATTACAATTAGCTTTTGCTGCTGCAACAAGAAAATATATTGAAGATGGTAAAGATAAAGAAGGCAAGGGTTATGATCCACGTAAATTATTAAAGCCAGGTTATGATGCAATGAAGGAAGTCATTAAAGAAAAATTAACGATGTTTGGATCAGTCAATAAAGCTTAAAAAAGAGGTTTAATAAGGAAAGATGAATTACTTTATCACGAATATGCTGGATGGTTACTTGAGTATGATAAGTTAATAAAATCATTAAAAAAATTAAAGTCACCTATTTATGATCGCATCAAAAACATTTTAGATGTCGTTGATTATTTTTATAATAAATTAATTGATGACCCTGAATATAATGAAGAAGATCATAATATCTTTGAAACAGGTTTTTATTATTTATTCGACCAAGTCGAAGAAATAAGAGGATTACTAGAAGAAGTATATAATAACAACATTGAAAACTTAAACAAAGAAGCCGATAAAGTTAATTTATTATTAACAACCATTGATTTTCAAAATGAATTAATCACTTATGAAGAATTTGATGAAAAAGACATGCAGTTTTTATTAAACTTTGAAACAGAAATCATTGAAAAACTAAATAAACAAATTAACTTTGATGATAAAATGTTTAAAAAGTTAGATGATGAAACTTATAAAATGTTTAATAAAATGGACATTGAATATTACCCAATTGAAACAATCTTTTTAGAAATTGCTTATGAGATAGGAATAAAGGAATGAGAAATCGTTCCTTTTCATTTAATAGTCATGTTAGCTAAACAAGTTTTAAAACAAAGAGTCCTAAGTAAACTAAAAACTAATATTTTAGTATTATTAATCGGATTGTTTGCTTTCGGATATGGGATATTTGATTTAATCAAAAACATTAATGACCCAACTTTAGTAATTTTTAGTATTATCTTAATAACGATATCTTTAATAATATCAATTTTTAATATTTATTTTATTTGGGGTATTACAAAAGATTTAATCGATTTAAAAAAAGATATTGTTTATGAAACAACATCTAAATTTATTAAATATTCAAAAAAGGATAAAAACAAATTAACTTATACAAATCAAGTTTTCTTAGATTTAAAAACTAAATCTGAATTAATCTTATTTGTAGATGGAATAATCCATAACTCCACTTATAAAATAATTTATTTAAAACGCTCTAAAATAGGTGTTCCAATTGAAAAAATATAAATAAAAAAAGCCCGATTGGGCTTTTTATTGAGTTGATTAAATTATTACCTTTCATTTACAAATATTTCTAAACCTAAATCATCAAGTAAGTTATAAAGGTTAAAAGGGACTCTAATAAAGTCATAACAATCATATAATGCGGTATCACCTTCTTTATCATTAAAAGGATAGATTGCTTTTATGTATTCATCATAAACATGGTAATCAGCTTTTATAAATGAAGAACTACTGGCAACTCTATTTACTAATATCCATTTATAATTAGTAAAATCTACATTAGATGGTAAATCTTCTCCTGAATATATTTTATATAAATCCTTATAAATCTCTAAAGTATCAATAACATAATAAAAAGTTTCAGGAGTAATATCATATGTTTCTTCTAAATAGGATTGATAATCATTTAAATCATTAGAAACTTGATAAACATCTTCATAATTATAATCAGTAGACGAAAAAGTATAACTTATAAGTTTTAAAGAAGTTAGTTCTGTTTGACTATCAACTTCAAATGAAATTGTTATATCATGGTCTGGCATCGTTATATAATATTCCCAATGATCTCTTGTATTAACCGGATGACTTTGAGTTGAATGAAAAACATCATTTACATATAATTTTAAATCAACATCCATTAAGATGGTGGTTTTTACCACAATTATATCGTCAGTTTGGTATTTATCATTTAAAGATTCTTTTAAGAATTTATAATTATCGACAACAATGACATTATACATTTCAGTATCTTCATGATAATCATTTTTAGCGTTTTTATGATTATTGTTTTCAATGTCTTTGATATCATTTTGACAACTGGGTATAATAACTAACAACACAGATATAAATATTACAAATAATATCTTTCTCATAATAACCTTCCTTTATTCACTACAAATTAAAATATATAATGAAACAATATATTTTACAAGACGATTCAATGTGTTATGCACTAGATGGTTATTATATTACACTGTTTTATAATAAAAAAAGTCCAAATTAAATATTAAAAAGGACTTTTGCTATAAATTAAATTTGAAAAAAAGAATTATTAATTTTAAAATTAGGTATAAAACTTGAGGCGCTAATTATTTCTTTTTCTCCATAAATTCTATAAGCTAATTCAGGGTGATCAATAAATGGATTACGATTATGTTGATACTCATAAATAACGTTATTTCGGTTTATTTCAAATTCATCAACGGGATCAATTTCATGCCATCCAAGAAGAGTTTCAATATTAATAACTCTTGATAAAGGAGCATTTTCTTTCCACCTTAAGTTCATATACATTAATATCCTAGCAACATCACCACGGTGATTATCTCCTGGATAAAATCTGTTGTTAAAATTACCAAAATCATTATCACCCCAAGTGGAATGATAAAAAGTTATTTCATTTAAGAAAGGATTATTTGTTTTATGACCATTAACGCCAACATCAGCAGCTCTTAGGTTATGGAAGTCGGCATCAATTCCTCTTGTACCATTTTTGGGATCTGACTTCCAATTTGTTGGTCCTAATAATGATTTTGGCCATACATGTTCCCGGTTCCACGTATTAGCTTGGTCCCATTTAGGAATTGCATAAGCTTTAAAGGTAAAGACAGGTTTCGTTTCTTTTCTAACAGTGTCACTATAAATAAGATTTAAATAGTCCGGATGTTTATTAACCCATAAATCTGATTCTTCTAAGTAATATCTTGCTTGACCATAAGTAATGGTTTCATAAATACCTGTATCAAGAACGAGATTATGAAGGGAATCAAATAATTCATCATCAGTAATATCATTGATAGATTCATAATATCCGGTATAATTTAATGGATCAGCAGGATCTTCACTTTCTTCACCTTCTTCACCTTCGTCAACCACTTCATCCTCTTCATCCTCTTCATTAATTTCAGTTTCAAATTTAGCTTCTAATTGTAGAAAATTCAAACTAAGTTTATCATCCTCAAATAAGGTGTTATTACTAAACCAACCAATAAAAGTATAATTTTCTTTATTTGGTTCATCAGGAAAATTGATTAATTCATTTTCTTTTAATACTTCTTCGTAATATAATTCACCATCAACATAAAACTCTAAAGTATATAATAATTCATTATTATTTGTTTTTTTATTACAAGCAAATAAAATAAAGGTTAGTAAGAATAAAGAAAGAAATAAGTAAATTTTTCTTGACATAGGTTATTTTTTTTCTCGGGCGTGTGGGAATAGAATTACATCTCTAATGTTAGGGGTATTTGTTAGTAGCATAACAAATCTATCAATCCCTATTCCAATCCCACCGGTAGGTGGCATTCCATATTCTAAAGCTTCAATGTAGTCAACATCCATTTCATTGGCTTCTAAATCACCTTGATCTCTTAGTTTAAGTTGGGCTTCAAATCTTTCTTTTTGATCGATGGGATCATTTAATTCAGAAAATGAATTAGCATACTCAGAACCGTTAATAAATAATTCAAATCTTTCAGTAAATCTAGGATCTTTAGGGTCTTTTTTAGCAAGAGGTGAAATTTCAATTGGATGACCATAAACAATTGTTGGTTGTATTAAAGTATCTTCAACATATTTGTCAAAGAAACCTTCAATAATATGGCCAATTGTAAAGTGGTTCTTTAATTCAATTTCATGTTCTTTAGCTAAAGCAAGAGCTTCATCTAAAGATTTAATATTAAAAAAGTTAATATTAGTTTGTTCATTAATTAAATCAACCATATGAGCTTTTTTAAAATCTTTTAAAATAATTTTTTTATCACCGAAAGTTACTTCATGGGTTCCTAAAACTTCCATCGCAACACTACTTAAACACTCTTCGATTAAAATAATCATATCGGATAAATCGGCATAAGCCATATAAGCTTCAATGGTAGTAAACTCAGGGTTATGAGTAGCATCGATTCCTTCGTTTCTAAAAAGTCTTCCAATTTCATAAACACGGTCAATTCCACCAACAATTAATCTTTTTAAAGGAAGTTCGGTTGCTATTCTTAAATAAAAATCCATATCTAAAGTATTATGATGAGTAATAAAAGGTCTAGCTGAAGCTCCACCTAAAATAGGTTGTAGGACAGGGGTTTCAACTTCGATAAAGCCTTTACTATCAAAGTAGTGTTGAAAAGCTCTAATTATTTTAGTTCTTTTAATGGCTATTTCTCTTGAGTTTTCATTAACAATTAAATCAACATAACGACGGCGTCTAGCTTCTTCTTTATCTTGAAGACCATGAAATTTATCAGGTAGTGGTGTTAAAGCTTTTGTTAAATGAGTGAATTCACTTGCTTTAATGGTTAGTTCGTTAGTTCTTGTTCTAAATAAGGTTCCTTTAATACCAACAATATCACCTAAATCAGAACGTTTAAAAATATCGAAATTAAAGTCACCAATTAAATTTTGTCTTAAATAAACTTGGATTTTAGAACCTTGATCTAAAATATTTATAAAACCAGCTTTTCCTTGAACTCTTTTTAAGACAATTCTACCAGCAACAGTAACTTCTTTATTTAACTCTTCTAATTCATCATGATTATATTTATCATATAAAGTGATGATATCTAGGGCATGATGAGTTCTTTCATATCTTGAACCAAAAGGATCGATTCCTAACTCTTTTAATTCTTTAGCTTTTTCTCTTCTTATTTGTTGTTGTTCATTTATATCATTTTCAGGCATATTATCTTTCTCCTAATAAATTTATTATACATTAAAAAACGATCAAGACGATCGTTTTTCTTCACTAATTAATTGATACATTAAATCAGAATCTTTAGGATTTAATGATAAGACTTTAATGGTAATTATTTTCATTCCTAAATGAAGAGTTATTAGATCATCTATTTTTACTTTTTTAGATGGCTTTACGACATTATTATTTAAATAAATTCTATCAAGAAGTAAAGCATCTTTAGCAACTTTTCTTCTTTTAATAACTCTTGAGGTTTTTAAGAATTTATCAATTCGCAATTTTTTTATCCTTTAGAGGTTCTTCCTCACGGTTATCCCACCATTCAAGCTTACCGGTTGCGACTATTTCTTCAATATCTGATTTATTTAATGTTTCGGCTAAAATTAAGTATTTAGCGATGTTATCAAGTAAGTCTTTATTTTCCAAAATAACTTTTTTAGCGGTTTCATAACATTCAGTAATAATTTTTCTAACTTCACGATCAATTTCTAAAGCAACCGCATCGCTAAAGTTCTTCTCTTTTAAGTAATCTCTTCCTAAAAAGACATTACCAGAATCTGATTCATATTGAATGGGTCCTAATTCACTCATTCCGTATTCTGTAACCATACTTCTAGCAAGTTTAGTTGCACGTTTAAAGTCATCGTAAGCACCGGTTGTTACATCATCAAACATTATTTCTTCAGCAACTCTTCCACCTAATGAGGTGGTGATGTTAGCTAAAAGTTCGTTTTTAGAGTAGTTAAACTTTTCTTCAACCGGAGTATATAAAGCATATCCACCAGCTCTTCCTCTAGGAATGATGGTAACTTTTTGAACAACTGATGCATTTTTAACTTTGATTCCGATAACAGCATGACCAGCTTCATGATAAGCAGTCATTTCTTTTTCTTTAGGTGTGTATTTTCTAGATCTTTTAGCAGGCCCCATCATAACACGATCAGCAGCCTCATCTAAATCAGCGATCGTAATAATAGTTCGGTTTTCTCTAGCTGCTAAAAGAGCACCTTCATTAAGCAAGTTTTCGATATCAGCCCCAGTAAATCCTGGGATTCTCATCGCAAGCTCACTAAATTTAATATCTGGATCTAACTTTTTATTTTTAGCATGAACTTTTAAGATTTGTTCACGGGCTCTTTGATCAGGAATTTGCATCATTATTTGACGATCAAATCTACCTGGTCTTAAAAGAGCAGGGTCTAAAACATCAGGGCGGTTAGTTGCAGCAATAATAATAATACCCAAGTTAGGTGCAAACCCATCCATTTCAACTAGTAGTTGGTTTAATGTTTGTTCACGTTCATCATTACCACCACCAAGTCCGGCACCTCTTTGACGGCCAACGGCATCAATTTCATCAACAAAGATAATACACGGAGCATTTTCTTTAGCCACTCTAAATAAATCTCTAACTCTTGAAGCACCAACACCAACATATAATTCAACAAAGTCACTACCTGAAATAGTGAAAAATGGAACATTAGCTTCACCAGCAACTGCTTTAGCTAATAATGTTTTACCTGTACCAGGGGAACCAACTAATAAAACTCCCTTAGGAACTCTAGCTCCCATATCTTGATATTTACGTGGATTTTTTAAAAAGTCAATTAATTCAGCCATTTCTACTTTTTCTTCGTCAGCACCTGCAACATCACTAAATTTAACTGGTTTTCCTTTTGAAAGTCTAGCTCTATTTTTAGTAAATTGTTGAGCTCTATTATTTTGAGATGTCATACTTCTAAATAAGAAAATAACTAAAACAATTGGTACGGCTATTAAAAGGATTGTAGAAATTATATTCCAAAAATCAACAGTAACATGTTCTAAATAAGTAGCATGAACCGGAGTTGATGGGTTTGATTCATTATATTCATCAATAACATCATGAATTTTATCAAGTCTTGAACCATATAAATAAAGCTCAAAACCTCGATACCCCTCTGGAGTATTACCATCACTATAGCGACCATTTAAATGCCATAAATCATAGTTATCGCCACCAACATATTCAATTTTAATACTTGCGATATAACCATTTTCAATATTTTCAATTAATTCATTTTCGGTTAAATTTTTATTTCCTGGTTGCATACCAGTAAAGAAAAAGTATAAACCGATTGCTGCTAGAATTATAATAACAATTACTAAAAAATCTGGTCTAATTGGGGATCTTTTTGGTTGTTTTGCGTTCATAAAATATTCCTCACTTTGTATAAACTTCTGGTTTTAATACACCGACATATGGTAAATTACGATATAGCTCTTTATAATCTAAGCCAAACCCAACAACAAATTTATTTGGAATAACTTTACCAATATAATCTGGTTTAAAATCAATAACTCGACCACTTGGTTTATCTAATAAAGTCACGACTTTAACAGACTTAGCATTGCGGTATTTTAATAAATCATAAATAACATTAATGGTATTCCCACTATCGACAATATCTTCAACAATTAAGACATCGCGGTTAGAAACCGATGTTTTTAAATCATATTTGATATTAATATCACCTGATGATTTAAGACCACCATGATATGAAGATACATCCATAAATTGAATTTCAAGGGGTACATCAATATGTTTTATTAGTTCTGCCATAAATGGAACACAACCATTTAATAAACCCACTAATAAAGGGGTTTTATCTTTGTAGTCTTTTGAAATATCTTTTCCTAGTTTTTTACTAATAGAAACAACTTCATCATGAGTTACTAATATTTCTAAAATATCATTGTGCATTATTTTTCTCCTTAATGGTTAAATAAAGTTTGTTTTTATTTCCTAAAGTATTATTTATATATAAATTAGGAATCCAAATAATAGTGTTACTTTGATCAACTACAATTAGTAATTGATCTCGATTATTTAAAGGGACTTTCTTTTCAATTAAATATTTTTTTAAAGATTTATGACCATAATTAAATTGTAATTTATCGCCCGGTTTTCTAGTTCTAATATTTAATGGAAAATCTAATTTATTATAACATATCATAATAAATTCATCCGCCTTATCTATCTTTTTGGGGGAAATTACAAGATTGTAATTTGAAACTTGAAAATCTATGTTAATAAATGGCTCTAATTTAATTAAATCATAAGATTTAACAAGTTTATAATCTTTTGAAAGAGTGATGTTTATGTTTGGTTTTTTAGATGATAATTGTTTTAAAATAGTTTCGATTTTTTGATAAGTTCTTTGACTATTAATTTTCTCTAATAAATAAGCAATAATATCCATTTTTATCGTTAAATCTAATTTATTAAAAGAAGAAAAACTAAACTCATCTTTTTTATTTAAAAAAGATAATGTTTTTGTTCTAATATATTTAGAAGCTAAATATGTTTGTTTGGAAAATGAAAGAAAGTTATCTAATGAATTTCTTTCATTTTTAATAAAAGGCATAACATTATGCCTAATTCGGTTTCTTAAATAAGAGTCTTCTAAATTACTTTCATCAAGATTATATTTAATTTTATTTAAATTAGCGTATTTAATTAAAGATTCTTTAGGATAAGTTAATAAGGGTTTTAAATAGTTAATATCATTAATTAAAGTTGATTCTCTCATTGAAGAATAACCTAAAAGATTAGAACCTCTAATTAATTTAATTAATATAGTTTCCGCTAAATCATCTAGATGATGAGCGGTAACTATATTGTTGGTATTATATTTTCTAGATAATTTAATTAAGTTATTATATCTTTCTTTTCTAGCTTCTGCTTGAAAATTACCACTTTTGATTGATAGTTTGATATAATGATAACAAACATCATGTAAGGTGGTAATATCCTTAATTAACTCATGATCTAGGATAGATTCATCCCTAACTTGATGGTTAAAGTGGACAACAACGATCTTAAAGTTGTTTTTGATAAAAAGATCGAGTAACACCATTGAATCGACACCGCCACTAATGGCTAGAATATATACAGGTTTTTTAGATAAGTTTAATTTTAAATTCATACTAACTCTCCATAAATTATTATAACACGTAAAGGAATCAAAAGATGTTAATTTTAGGATCATCATCCAAAAGAAGAGAAGAATTATTATTAAGCGCCGGACTTACTTTTAAAGTGGTAGATCCTATTTTTGATGAGTCCAATAATAACCGCCATAATGTCAAGCCTGAAAGCTATGCTTTAAATGCAGCCAAAAGAAAAAACTACTCATTAAAGGAACAATATCCTAATGATGTATTAATAACAGCTGATACGATTGTTGTTTTTGGGAAAGAAATTTTAGGAAAACCAAAAGATTTAGATGATGCTTATCATATGTTAGAAAAATTAAGAGGCAAAAAACATGAGGTTATTACCGCTGTTTGTATCACTCAAAATAAAAAAGAAATTAGCTTCACTGAAAAATCAACGGTTTACTTTAATAATGTTTCAGACGATGAAATTAAAACTTACGTAGAAACAAAAGAACCGCTTGGAAAAGCGGGTTCTTATGCGATTCAAGGTAAGGGATCATTTTTAATTGAAAAGTATGAAGGAGACTTCCATACAATTATGGGACTTCCTCTTAAAAAGGTGATTGAAAACTTAGAAGATTTTTCTTTTTAAAGAAAAGAAACAAAATAAATGGGTAAATAAATTATGTTATTTACCTTTTTTATTGTTCGTTCATTAGAAAACACATAAGCTTGATTAACGGACTTATTATGTAGTAATTTATTTAAAGCACTATAGGTGTTATAGCCTCTTCCGCTTTTAACTTCAGTTGGAATAATAAATAAAGAATTATAATCGTCAATTAAAAAATCGACTTCACCATTATTTCTGTTATCATAATAGCTTAAATTATAACCTTGTATTTTTAGTTCGCTAGCAACGGCAGTTTCATATAAAGAACCTAAGTTAATTGATAAGCTAGAGTCCTTAATGGCCTTAATGTTGTGTTTAAAGAGTAAATTAGAAAGAATGCCAACATCGTTTAAATAAAGTTTCAATAAGTTTTTGTGGGTACTAGATAATAAAGGAAACTTAAGTTCGGAGACGGCCTTTACTTCATGAGTAATCCCACTACTTATTAAATAATCAAATTCATCTTGATAATAACTAAATCTAGCATTAGATTTGTTTTCAATATTCTTAGCCACAATTCGTTTTTTAACTTGACCCATAATTGAAGGGATGTTTTCATATATTCTAATAGTTTTTAACTTTTTTTCTAAATCGTATTTAGTGGTATCAATCTTATATAAATTATAAATATCTGTTTGGATATTTCTAATATTATAGACATTTTTGGATGCTATAAATTTCATCACAGCATCAGGCATTCCACCAACAATTAATATTCTTTAAATAAGTTAAGAAGCCGGTTATGAAGGCCTTTGTCTAAAGATTCTAGTTTAGATTTTTTTATTGTTAAAGATTCGATTGAATTTTTGTTGAAATTATTGGCAATGAGAAATTCTTTAAAACTTAATTGATACATTTCTTTAAGTTCAATGCTTCCGATGGGCACCGATGACGTGTTAAAAAGAGTCACCCCGAGAAGAGAACCGCTCGCAATGTAGTTATATTTATCGTCTATTTTTAAAAATTTAAATAAAGTCAATAATTCGGGATATGTTTGTACTTCATCAAGAAAAATTAAGGTGTCTTCTTTTCTGGATAATTTATCACCGAATAAAGAACTTAAATTTAAATAAAAATCTTTGACACTAGTTACGTTTTCGAAAATCTTATCGTTTAGTTTATCTTCAAGCAGGTTTATTTCAATAAAATTTTTATAAAGTTTTTTTCCGACGTGTCTGTAAATAATATAAGATTTTCCTATTTGCCTAGCACCAGTAACTGTTAATAATTTATTAGAATTAGACAGTAAAAAAGATTCTATATAACTCTCAATTTCACGGTAAAGCATTTTTCAACCTCACTACAGTTAAATTAGACGCTTTTCAAACAAAATAATCAAGATTAATTACACTTTTCAAATGAAAACAAGTCAATTAAATACACTTTTCAAATAAAAAATTAGGTATTTATTACATTTATCAGATAAAGTTATTGTTTAAGTGAAATTAGTTCTTTTAATTCATCTTCATTAAATAGATATTTCTTTTTGCAGTATTCACAAATAATTTCAATTTGTTTGTCTTCTAATAACATTTCTACTAAAATATCTTTATCTAACTTTAATAATCCCTCTTTAAAGTTTTCTTTACTACACCCACAGTGATACTTAGTTTCTTTTTTTAATAATATTTTTTCGGTATTATTAGCTAAAAGACTCAATAGTTTTTCTGGAGTATATCCTTCTTCTAAAAGGGTTGTTATTGGTTTAATGTTAGTGATGATTGATTCAATCGTTGAAATTGTTTCTTCTTTTGCAAAAGGCATTAATTGAATAATAAAGCCACCAGCAGTGATTGCTTTTTTATCTTCAGTTAATACTCCCAAGCCAACACTTGAAGGTATTTGCTCAGAGTGTGCAAAATAATAAGTTAAGTCTTCGGCTATTTCACCGCTTACTAATTTAGATGATGATGTATAATAATTATTATTTATATCTCGTGTTACGTATAAAAATCCATCACCAACGGCACTTTTAACATCAAGTTTGCCGTTGTTATGGGTAAAGTAAACATGAGGGTTACCTAAGTATCCTTTGACAAGGCCTTCTTTAGCTATTACACTAATAGGTGAAATAGGACCATCGCTTTCTATTTTTAAAGATATTCTAAGTTCGTCAGTCATTAAAGACATCATAGAAGCTGCAGTTAGGAGTCTTCCTAAAGCTGCGGTTGCTGTTTTATAGGTACCATGGATTTTTCTTGATTCTTCAACTAAGTTAGTTGTTCTAGCGGTATAAATTCTAACTTCATTATTATAAGCGGTCGCGGTTAGGATGTAGTCTTTCATATTGTTTTCCTTTTTAGGTATTGATATATTTTTCAATTAATGATTTTTGTTTAGGGGTTAGTAAAACTCTTAAGTTAATTCCTTCTTCAGTATAATTAGTGTTAATTATTCTAGCATTATCTTTTAAATAATCAAATAGATTTCCTTTATTAAAAGGTAGTGTTAGGTTATATATTTTAGAATCTAAGTATAAATTACTATCGATTGCTTGATATAACTCTTTAATTCCCTCTTTGGTTTTATTAGAGATATATAAGTAATCTTCTAAAACTTCAGGATTTTTAGTTCTTAAATCTTTTTTAGTAATTATTAAGAGTCTTGTAATATGATCAGCTTTTAAACGTTTTAATAAATCACGAGTAAAATTTATTTGAGTAGTTGATGGATTTAGTCCATCAACTACATGTAAAATTAAATCAGCATTAATAATATCAAGAAGAGTTGATTCAAAAGCATTGATTAATTCATTAGGTAGTTTTTCAATAAACCCAACTGTGTCAATTAGTATAAAAGGAGCATGATCATCTTTTTTAATTTTTTTAGCTTTAGTATCTAAGGTAGTAAAAAGAAGATCTTTTTCAACAACCATTTCTTTATTAACACCATATAAATTAATAAATGAATTCATTAAAGATGATTTACCGGCATTAGTATATCCTACTAATGCTACAATCGGAATTTCATTGTTAGTTCTTCTTTTTAAGCTTGTTAATCGTTCTTTTTTAACGATTTCTAACTCCTTTTTAATTTGAGAGATTTCGCGGTTTAATTTACGGCGGTCAAGTTCTAACTTCATTTCTCCGGGACCTCTAGCATTAAAAGAACTACCCCCTTGTCTAGAAAGAGAGTTTCTCATCCCAACAAGTCTTGGTAACATATATAATTTTTGAGCTAAGGAGACTTCAAGATAGGATTGTTTAGACTGGGCTCTCATACTAAAAATTTGTAAAATTAAAAATGAACGATCATAAACTTGAACATCTAAGTCTTTTTCTAAGTTTCTAAGTTGACTGGGTGATAATGGATCATCAAATATTACAATATTAGCATCTAAAATATCGGCTAATTTTTTAACTTCTAAAACTTTACCACTTCCCATATAATATTTAGGGTTTATTTTAGGAACAGTTTGAATAATTTTATCCACAGTTATAATCTGGCATGCCAATGCCAAGTTTTCTAACTCTTCTAAAGATTCTTTGTATTTTATGTAATTATCACTGGGATTTATTCCGATTAAAATAGCTTTATCAATTTTCTTTTTCATAGTATCCTTTTTCAATTGTTATCTAAAATAATTATATCATGTATGTTAATATAATTTAAAAATCTTGTTAATACATGTTATAATTTAGATAGTCAATATATTTAGAAAGAAGGGATTATTATGCCAGCATGGGCTAGTGAATTAACATGGTTTACTTTACTTGACTTTTATTTAGTCTATATTTTGGTTGTTGTAATATTAAAATTTGTTTTACATAATAAAAGACTATTATCAATGTTTTTCTTTTTCCTTTTAATGTTGGGACTATTTCTTCTTGCCGAAGTTTTGGATTTAAAGGTTTCAAGAGAGGTATATAGAAATGTACCTTTAGTATTTCTTATTTTTATATTAGTTGTTGGTGCTCCAGATATAAGGTTAACTTTGGAGACTTTATGGAAAGAATCAATCAAAAGTCAAAGTTTATTGATGGGTACAGACCGGACTAAAAATGAGATATTAAACTCAGTTTCTATTTTAGCTAAAAGTAAAGTTGGCGCTTTAATAACAATCGAAAAACACAATACCTTAGATCAATACGCTCAAACAGCGATTATGTTAAATTCAGATGTATCAAAAGAATTATTAACTAATATATTTACGCCAAATACTCCACTACATGATGGAGCAGTTATTATTAGAGGTGATAAAATATTATGTGCGGGAGCTTATTATGTTTTAACATCAAGTGGAGAATTTGATAAAACTACTGGTTCTAGGCACCGTGCCGCATTAGGTATTTCAGAAATAACCGACTCTTTAACGGTAGTTGTTTCAGAGGAAACCGGGAGCATATCGGTTGCTGTTAATGGCGTAATGACGACATTAAAAGATGTTCATTCGTTAAATGAATATTTAACGTTATTTATGAAGTAGGTGAAAAGATGAAAAAAATATTACATTTTATAATTGAACCTATTAAGTTTGTTGGTTCAAGAACTTTTTCTAATAAAGTTGTTGCTTTTTTTGACCGAAATAAATGGTTAATTTATGTAATCGCATTTTTTGTTGCTTTAGGATTTGTCTTTTTTAAATATGTATACCCGGAATTAATTAGTTAGGAATAAAGATGGAAAAATATATACAACACCCAATATTTGGAATAATTATTGCGGTATTTATAGTTGTTTTAATTATCGCTGAGTCAATTTTAAAAGAAAGACTTTTAAAAAATAGATTAACATTATCATTTGTTAATGTATCTTTATTTGTGTTTTTGTTTTTTATTTATGAAAAATATATTTTAATAAACGAAGATTACATATTAGCTTATTTAATATATAGTTATTTTATATATGCTATCTTTTTAATATCTTTTTACCAAACTTTTAAAAATTCATTTATAGCTGGCGCCCAATATCAACTATTAAAAAATGGATTAATTAAAACTAAATGGAACTTATATTTTATAGTTGATCATAAAGAACGAATTAAAGATATGTCTGATTCTTTATTAATTGAACTTAATTTAGATAAAAGTGAAGTAATCGGAAAAAAATTATTTAATATTTTTAATAAAAAAATTAGATTTGTTAAAATGGATGATTTAGAAACAAATAATAAAGATTTAGAAAAATATTTCATTAATTATAAAAAAGAAACTAAACCTAATGAATATAAGTTAACGGAACTTCAATTTCAAAACTATAATGGAGAGTTAGTAATTATTAATTTAGGTCTACAACCAATCTATACTTTTGGCCGATATAGAGGGCGAATTAATATTGGTGAAAAAAAATCTAATGAACATTTAATGATGGCTGAAGCAGAACTTCAAAAAACTAACGATGATTTAGAATCAATTAGATATAAATTTCTAACTACTTTAGAACTAACTGCCGAAGGATTCTTTTCAATAGATTTAGATGAACAAACGATATGGTTTAATGAAAACATTAGAAGACAATTAAAGCTTCCAACTAATATTTTAAATCTTAATGAATATGAAAACTTAATTAATCCTGATGATTTTAAAAAATATCAAAAGATATTATCTGATTTAACCCCAGGTAAATCAGATTATGAAGTTTCATATCGCCTAAATTTAAATGATGAAATCTGGGTTAGTGAAAAAGGAAAAAGATTATTTGATGACCGCAAACACCGCATTATCATGGGAACGATAAAACCCATAAAAACAAACCATTTTAGAAAAACCGGTGTTGATATTTTAGATGAAATAAAAGATGAAGAATACTTAATTCCATATTTAAATAGTTTAATCAAAAAAGAAAGACCTTTTCAATTAGCAATTATTAAATTAAATAATATTCCTGAAATAAATGAAAAGTTTGGTCGCCAAATAGGAAATATGGCAATCGGACATTATTTAACGAGAATTAGTCAAACCTTTTTAACAGAAAGCTCAGATATTTTTAGGTTAAGCGGGTTAGAGTTCGCATTTACATTAACTGATCAAAGAAAAATGGCTCTGATTAAAGATGGGATAATGAGTAAAGAAAATTATTTAAATATTTTATTAGAACGAGGAGCAATTAAGTTTGAAGTTAAAGCTTATATCGGGATTGCTTCAATGTATTCAGAAGCGATAAATGCTAATGATCTTTATCAAAACACTAAAATAGCTTTAAATGAAGTATTATCTAACAAATATAAAAGCCAAGGACTCTATTTCAGTGATATTAAGTAAAAAAGAACACCGACAAATTATTTTAAACAATCGTTTAAAAAAGACTGTTAAAGAAAAAAACCTCGCAAGTTTAAATATCATTAATCAACTAAAGGTAAACAAAAACTTTCTTAAAGCTAATATTATAGCTTTATATTATCCAATTAAATATGAAATAGATTTATTAGAATTAATAAAACTATTTCCTGAAAAAAGATTTTGTTTTCCTAAAATAATAAATAAAGAAATGTTTTTTGTGGAATATAAAAAAGGAATAAACTTTATTAAAACTAAGTATGGGGCTTTTGAGCCAAATGGCTCAAAAGATATTAGTAAAAATATTGAATTATACTTAGTACCGGCCCTAGGAATGACTAAAAATAATTACCGATTAGGTCATGGTGCCGGATATTATGATAAATTTTTCAAAGTTTATCATAATAACTATAAAATTGGTATAATATATCAAGGTGAGGAAGTGGAGTTTATGACCGAAAATCATGATATCCCCCTAAACTCATATCTTAAAGGATGATTAAAATGTTAATTGAAACAGAAATTGGAAATTTTGAGTTAATTAAAAACTATAAAGATGCCTTTAACTTAAAACAATTTATCGATTCATACACAAGTGAAGTGTTTGATCGGTATAATTATATCGTTGGTGATGTATCGGCAAATATATTAAGATTAAAAGGGTTCTCTCAAAATTATAAAAGTGATAACAGTTATAAAAAAATCCCTGATTATATTAATGAATCATGTAACTATAATTGTGCATTCTTTGTATTAAGAAGAATAAAAGAAGTAAAGGAATGATACTATGGAAATAAACAATATTCAAAAAGAAGTTAACTTTGTAATTGATAAAGTAAGACCATATGTTTTAAGAGATGGTGGCGATATCGAATTAGTTAATGTTGAAGATGGAATAGTATATGTAAAAATGGGTGGTGCATGTGTTGGTTGTGCGGCAATTGACGTTACCCTAAAACAAGGAATAGAAACTATGTTACTAGAAACTGTTCCTGGAGTAATCGCGGTGGTCGCATTAAATGATTGAGTCAACCCATGCAATTATCATTATTACAATTACATCTTTATTGTTGACTCAATTCATTAAATTTTGTATTCACGCTTCTATTAATAAAAAATTTGATGAAAAGATCTTTTTTTCAACAGGTGGAATGCCATCAAGTCATAGTGCTTTAGTAACTTCACTAGCTGTTTCAATCGGTCTTTTTCAATACCATGATAATAATCTTTTAGATTACCCTTTTGTGGTGTCATTAGTTTTAGCCTTAGTTGTTATTCATGATTCCATGGGAATTAGATATGAATCATCAAAACACGCAAGAGAATTAAATCAAATTAAATTTAGACTAAATTTAATCGAAAACATTGAAGCAGAAGAAAAAAAGTTAAAGGAAGCTTTAGGACATAAACCTGTCGAAGTATTAATCGGCGTTATCTTAGGAGCTATATTCGGAATTATTGGATTTTTAATTTTTAGAATATTTTAGGTTATTATGAGAAAAATAGGGTTAGTAATCGATTCGATTACCAAAGATAAATTTAATAATAAATATTTTAAAGATAGAGATACTGTTAATGTAAGTTTTTTATTAAATAATAAGACTTACCATAGTAATGATTTTGATGACTCTTTTTTTATGTCACTAAAAAAAGAGAAACTAATAATTAACCCACCAAGTGTAGATGAATTTATTAAAGCCTTTAAAAATCAAAAAGCTTTAGGATATGAAAAAGTAGTTTGTTTATTAACATCTAATGAATTAATTAATAGTTATCATAATGCTAATCTTGCTAAAACAATTTTAAATGATGAAGAAATATATATAATTGATTCTAAAACATTTGGTCCGGGAGTAAGTAGCTTAATTAACAAACTAAATCAATATGTTCAGGCAAACCTTAAATTCAATAATATCTTAAAACTATTAGCTGAAGATATTAAAGAAGGAATGTTAATAGTTTCATCGGATTCAACTGAACATTTACCAAATGTTAAAGGCTTAAAAACATCGATTGTTGAATCGATGTTACCGGTATATTATCTTTTAACATATGATAATCATTTTAATGTTATTAAACAATCATATGGAACTAATTTTATTTATAAATATTTAAAGAAAATAATTATTAATCATATTGATAGTGGTTTAAAGCCTAATATTACTATTTTCCATACCGGAAATAGTTTAAATATGAAAAGATTTTTAGAAAATTTAAATAAAAACTATCAAATTAATATTTATGATGAAATTTCATTTGTAGTTGGTCATATGTTTGGACCAAACTCAATTGGATTTTATATTAGCAATTAGGAGTAAGTATGTATTTATCTAAAAGACAAAAAATAATGTTTATATTCTTTATTATAGAATTTGGGTTTATTTTATTTTTTGGTGCAGTTTTTGGAGACATTAATATTATTTTAGGTAATTTATCAGCCCTTTTATTTTTAGGAGCTTTATACTTAGATCGTAATGATAATAGTAGATATGTTTTAGTCTTAGCATCAGCAATGATAATAGTTCATGGTTTAATAAATTATTTTCTAAATCCAGGAAGTTATTTAGATTTAACTGAATTATTTATTCTACTTCAATATGTAGCTATTTATTTCTTTGCTTTAAACTTTTATTATAGTGACTTTAATAATCCAACCAAAAGAATCGTTATTATTATTTTATCACTACCATTAATTTTAGTATCATTAGCTGAAGGAGTATACTTAAGTCAGTATATGTTTCATTCCTTACAAATGTTTTTAATAATCTTTCAATCATATATTAGAGCTTTAATTCCTATTGCGATGATAACTTACACGTTAATGAGCTTTAGACAAATCGATTATTAATAGAATTTCAAAAAAATTTACCACCTTAAAGTTAGGGTGGTATTTTTTTAATGGGCTTTGGTGAAGAATATTATTTTATTTCACGCTGTCCAGTATTTTTATAATTCTTTTATCCTTTAGATAGTCTTTATATTTAATTTTTCATTGTTAGTTTATACTTTATATCTTTAAAACTTCCTCTAAATAGTACTTATTATCTTTAACCTTATCCATATATTTTTACCCCGTCTTTTAGGATGTTATTTAATAAATCTTTATTATTTATTAAAACATCTAAACTAATGGCATTTATCTTCTTATTTAGTGTTGTTCTTATCTCTTCAATTAAACCGAAGTAATTTAGTCCTTTTTCACTTGTTTTAATGAGTAAGTCGACATCGGAAAGTGGGTTTGCACTATCTTTAGCATATGAACCAAAAAGATAGACAAAATCTATTTTGTATTTATTAGCGACCTCACCTATGCCCTTAATAATGTCATCTATTTTTAGTATTCCATGTGTTTCATCAACTTTATTAAGGTCATTTAAAAAGTCTAATACATATTTTTCTTTAAATTTATCAATTTCTCCATTTTCATATCTACGAATAGTTCTTGAAGAAACCCCGATAAGATCAGCTAATTTAGATTGAGTTATATTTAGTTGTTTTCTTTTTTCTTTTATAGTCATACAATCACCATCTACATTATAAACATTTTGTCCTATAATGCCAAGTAGATTAGGACATAATTGTCCTATAATATGTTTTTGACTAGGACAAAAATGTCCTAAAACAATGTTTTGTTATATTTAATCAATATTACGTATTTATTTTTATATTCTAAACATGTGATAAATATATCACTTAATTTAGTATAAATAAAAAAAGAATGTTTATTAGTGATATAATAATACTAAATAAAAGGGGTGATTAATTTGCAAGTAAATGACCGCATCCTATGTTTGATTACTGGAATTAAACCCTATGGTATTTTTGTATCTTATAAAGATTATCAAGGACTAATTCATATATCTGAAGTATCAGATAGGTATATCCCAGATTTAAATCTCGTGTTTAATCTAGGTGAAAAAATATATGCAACAATTTTATCGATTAATGAAGAAGATAAACAACTTAGTTTATCTTATAAGAATGCTTTATTAATCGATGGAAAAGTATTGAAACAAGTAGATATAAAAATTGGTTTTAAAACATTAAGAAAACAATTGAACAAATGGATTAAAGAAGAGAAAGAGAGAAACAATGATTAAAGTAGATATTAAAGATGCTTTAAGTTTTACAAACGAAAAACTTAAAAACTATCAAAACGAAGTTTCAAATATACATAATATGATTCATAATAAAACAGGATTAGGAAATGATTTTCTAGGTTGGGTTTCATTACCAATTAATTATGATAAAGATGAATTAAATAGAATGTATGAACTAAAGAATAAATTTAATAAATTAGATTGTTTAGTCGTAATTGGGATTGGTGGCTCTTATTTAGGCGCTAAAGCTGGTCTTGAATTTTTAAAAGAACCTTTTAAAAAATCAAAACCAGAAATAATTTTTGCGGGGCACCATTTATCAGCCAATTATCATAAAAACTTATTAAAATATTTAAACAAGAAAGACTATGCCATTAATGTAATTTCAAAATCAGGAACAACGACAGAACCAGCAATCGCTTTTAGACTATTAAAAAATCACTTAGAAAATAAATATGGTAAAGAAGAGGCAAGAGAAAGAATTTTCGCTACTACCGATCAAAAAAGAGGAGCCTTATTTAATTTAGCAAAAGAAGAAGGTTATGAAAGATTTATTATTAAAGATGATATTGGTGGTAGATTTTCGGTGTTAACCGCTGTTGGGTTATTACCGTTTGTTTTTGCTGGTGTTAATATTGATAAGTTATTTGAAGGAGCCAGTGATGCTTATCATAATTTATTAAATGATGATTTAACTAAAAATGATGCTTATAAATATGGGTTAATGAGATATTTATTATACAAAGAAGGTAAAACCACTGAATATTTAGTTAACTATGAACCAAGATTAAATTATTTCTCAGAATGGTGGAAACAATTATTTGGGGAATCAGAAGGAAAAGATCATAAAGGACTATTAGTTTCATCGGCATCATTTACAACCGATCTCCATTCTTTAGGTCAACAAATTCAAGATGGGACTAGAATTATTTTTGAAACAATTTTAGAAGTTAATAAAACTGATAAACTATTAATTCCTTTTGATGATAATAATTTAGATAATCTAAATTATTTATCAGAAAAAGAATTAGCATATGTTAATAAACAAGCTATGCTTGGTACAAAGATGGCTCATGTTGAAGGAAAAGTCCCTAATATTTTAATCAAACTTAAAAAATTAGATGCCTATAATTTAGGTTATTTATTTTATTTCTTTGAAAAAGCTTGTGCTATGTCAGCATATTTATTAGAAGTAAATCCATTTAATCAACCAGGAGTTGAAGCTTATAAACAAAAAATGTTTGAATTATTAGGAAAAAAATGACAGAAATAATTTCTAAAAGTAGTGATGAAACTATTTTATTTGGAGAAAAATTAGTTAAAAACTTACCCCAAGGAATTAATGTAATTTTATTAGAAGGTGACCTATCATCTGGTAAAACAACTTTAACTAAAGGAATTGCTAAAGGCCTTAAAATAAAAGAAATAGTTAACTCACCTACTTTTACCATTTTAAAAACATATCAAGGAACTAAAACACTTCATCATCTAGACCTTTATCGTCTAGATGATATTGGAAGTGATTTTGATTTACTTGATTATATTTTAGATGATGAAAGTGTTGTCGTTATTGAATGGCCTAATAAAGTTAGTGAGTTAATACCTAATCGATACGTTAAAGTAGAATTAACAAACATTGATTTAAACACTCGTAAACTTAAATTAAGTATAAAGGAATAATATGAAATATTTATTAATTGATACATCAACTAATATAATGATTATTATGTTACATGTTGACGGAAAATTAAAAGGAATTAAACAAAGAAAAGCTAAATCAGACCATCAAGCCTATATAATTCCTTTAATAGATGAACTATTAAAGGAGCATAATTTAAACATTAAAGATATTGATACATTTATTGTTGGAATTGGTCCGGGTTCATATACAGGATTAAGAGTCTCTGTTATGACAGCTAAAATGTTTAGTTATACTTTAAAACTTAACTTAATGAAAGTTAGTAGCTTACTTTTTTTAACTTCAGGATATAAAGAAGAAGTTTTAGCTTGGCATGATGCAAGAAATAATCAAGGGTTTTCAGGGTTTTATTTAAAGGGAAAACTCTTGGATGAAGAAAAGGTAAGACATTTAAATGATTTAAATGGATTAGAAAAAGAAAAACTTATAATTTTAAATGAAGATACAATTAAATTAGATAGTAATGTTATTATAAAAATGAGTACATTAGTAGAAGATGTTTATAACTTAGTTCCTAATTACTTAAGAAAGACTAAGGCGGAGTTAAATCTTGATCAGAAAAGCTAAAGTTAATGATTTAGAAAAAATAGTTGATTTAGAATTAAAAATTTTTAATGAAAGTCTTGGAGTATCATTTTTACTAAATGAACTTAAAAACAAAGACTCTTCAAATATTTTGGTTTACGAGTTAGAAAATACTATTATTGGTTATTTAAGTTATCGCTTTAATGAAAATAAGGCTGAGCTTTTAAATTTTTTAATTGATTCTAAATATCAAACAAAAGGTTATGGCACTAAATTCTTTAATTTTTTTATCGAAGATTTAAAAAAAAGAGAAATAAATTCTTTAATTTTAGAAGTAAGAAGTAAAAATTTAAAAGCTATTTCATTTTATAAAAATTATAATTATAAATTAATTAATACTTTTAAAAACCATTATAAAGATGATGATGCATTAGTATTATTAATAAATATAAAGGATGATTAAATGATTATTTTATCTGTTGAAACATCATGTGATGAAACATCGGTCGCTGTTACTAAAGATGGTAAAGAGGTTTTATCAAATGCAGTTTTATCTCAAATTAATATCCATGAAAAATTTGGTGGTGTAGTCCCAGAAGTTGCTTCAAGAGCCCATATTGAGTATATGCTACATATTTTTGACCAAGCAATTAAAGAAGCTAAGATTAAAATAAAAGACATAGATTTGGTTGCCGTTACTAAAGGTCCCGGGCTAATAGGATCACTATTAGTGGGAATTAATGCGGCAACAACATTTGCCTATGCCAACAACTTACCTATTATTGGTGTTAACCATTTAATCGGTCATATTTATGCTGCATTAATTGATGATGAGTTTATCTTTCCTGCCCTAGTTTTATTAGTAAGCGGTGGCCATACGGAAACTTTATTAATAAAAGACCATTTTGAAATTGAATTAATCGGGACAACTTTAGATGATGCAGTTGGAGAAGCATATGATAAAGTAGCAAGACTCCTAGGATTAGCATATCCTGGTGGTCCAATTATTGATAAGTTAGCCCAATTAGGAAAACCTATCTATGATTTACCAAGACCAATGCTTCATTCAAAGGATGATAACTTTTCTTTTTCAGGGTTAAAAAGTGCTGTCCTATATTTATTAAAAGATTTGGAAAAAGAAAACATTAAATATAAAAATGAAGATATCGCATGCTCTTTTCAAGAGGCAGTTACTGATGTTTTAGTTAAAAAGACGAAAGATTTAGCTAAAAGATTAAAAGTAAATCAAGTAATCGTTGTCGGTGGCGTTGCCGCTAATAGTGGATTAAGAACTAAATTAAGTAAAGAAATTAAAGATTTACCAATCATATTACCTAAAATAAAGTATTGTACTGATCAAGCGGCAATGATTGGCATAGCTGCTTACTATCAGTATTTAAAATATGGCACTAAAAATCTTTATAATTTAAACGGCGAACCAGGCCTTAAAATAAATACAATCTAAAAGCAAATTATTTTAATTGAAAATAAAATAAGATATAATGAAAAAGAAAAGGGGGATAAACCATGTTCAGACCATTTAAACTTATTTTTAAATTAATTGGACTTTTAATGCTTATAATAACTTTATTACCAATTATCTTTTTAGTAATAATGTATAAAGATTATAAACCACCAATTAATGACTTTGAAACTCATGAAACTTTATCATTTAATTCAATCCTTGAAAATAAGATTGATGAGTTTTTAGCGGATGATACCGCAATGGGTTTTGAGATCACTTTAGAAGACGGGGAAACTAATAAAGTATTAAAAGATTTTTACGCTAGTAATAATCCTAACTTTGGTAAGACTGATGAATCTATTCCTAAAAAAGAAAGATTATATGCCCAAAGTTTTGGTGATAACGGTGGATTTAAAGGAGTAACGGTTAAATTTAGTGAAGACTATATCCAAGTTGAAGCCGGAATTGAAGCTGGTTTTAGTAATATTTATTATAAAACAACCGTTTTAATTAAATTTAAACTAGAAACATTACCGGTTGTTATTGACGATGAACACTTAACCCAATATAAATTAACCATTAAAGATATAAAACTAGGAAACCTTCCAATCTTATGGATGTATGATTTAACTGATTGGGGATTTGGTTTAATCGCAGGTAATAGTTTAGATAATACGATTAAAGATATTGTCTCAGGATTTGGAAATTACGATTTAAAAACTAAATCGGTTTGGGTAACAACCAATGACTTACTTAACCTAATTGAAGGTGATAGCGATAGTAAGGCAATGTTAGAAGCATTATTCGGGTTTATTGATGAAGAAGAGTTATTAGAATTTAAAACGGAAGATAATAAAGCTGGCATTGAATTTAAACTAGGAAAAGCTCGTTCAACAAAAGATCCGTATCTACTTAACCATCATATTACTAGTGAATCAGAGTTAAATCAAATGTTTCAAGGTCAACTAACTTCACTACTATTATCATCATTAGATGATAATAGTGAAACGATTAAATATAATATGCACGAACAATCATTTAATCAAATGTTAGAATACTATGTTGGTAATCAAATGGACATTACCGAAACTTTTGAAATAGCTGGGGCACAGTATGAATTAAAAACTAAACCACTATTTGGTGAGTTTGATGATGATAAAGTAAATTTAACAATTATTATGACTTTAAATAAAGTTGGAGAAACCGATCTATTTAAAACTCACTTTACTTTAGTAACAACACCGGGAGTTTTAAACGATAGTGATTTAGTCTTTAACATTGTAGAAATTGAATTAGGTGATAATTTAACGATATCAAATGATAAACTAAAAGCTATCTTAAATTTAATTGGTGATAATGACTTTATTGAAGATGATAAAATTATTATTAAAGATTTTTTAACTGAATTTAAGAGTACAGGTGTAAGTGTTGAAGATATCAAAGTAAAGGGTAAATATTTAAGATTTTACTTAAAGCCTGATAATATGGATTTATTAGCGGAACTACAAGGTGCTATCAGTGATGCACTTGAAGATGTATTATCAGATCCAGAGTATTCCGATGTTGATGATGCATATAATAATTACTTGCTAGATCCTAATGATGATAATCTTGATGAAATAATGGATGCAATTAATAATTTATCACCAGAAAAACAAGAAGAGTTATTTAACGCAATTTTAGATGGATTAGATGATATCGATGATCTTGGTGATTTAATTCCGTAAAACTCAAATTAAAATTAATATTTTATAAATAGAGTGGGACTTCATTTCCCACTCTTTTTATAATGTTTTTTTAAATATATTAATATCTTAAAAAGAGACGATATGATATAATAATGTGAAAAGAAAAGAGATGAAAATGGTAATATTATTTGTTATAGACAATTATTATTTACAATCAAATGGTACAACAATTACAACTAAAAGATTTGTTGAAGGTTTAAGAAATAACGGACATGAAGTTCGTATTTTATCAACGGGTAATAATATTGAAGGGTTATATAAATTAAAAGAAAGATTTATTCCGATCGTTTCTTGGGCAGCAAAAAAACAAGATGTTGTTTTTTCAAAGCCTGATAAAAAAATAATTAAAGAAGCGATAAATGGCGTTGATATTATTCATTTAGTAACTCCTTGGAAAACATCAAGAGTAGTTAGAAAGATTGCAAAAAAATTAAATATCCCGACGACTGCATCTTTTCATATTCCCCCTGAAAGTATTACATTTGGGATGGGATTAAAAAACGCTAGATTTTTAAACTGGATAATATACCGTAAATTTAGAAGGTTTTTCAATAAAATTCCCATCACCCACGTTCCATCTTCTTTAGTAGCTGATAACTTAAGAAAATACAGTTATCAAACCTCTATGAAAATAATTACAAATGGGGTTAATAAACCGTTTTATGAAATAAACAATAATATTAAACGAGATAAATTTAAAGTTATTTCAATCGGAAGATATGCTAAAGAAAAAAATCAATTGACTATCTTAAAAGCTATTAATAGATCAAAACATAAGAATAATATTAAATTAACTTTAGCAGGTTTTGGACCGTGGTATAAAAAATTAAAAAGATATGCCGATCGATTTAATTTAAATGTTAAATTTAAATTCTTTAAAGAAAACGAACTGATTAAAGAAATCAATCATTCATCAATTTACATTCATGCCTCAAGCATTGAAACAGAAGGAATTGCTGCTTTAGAAGCTATCGCTGGTGGATTAGTTCCAATTGTATCTAATGCTAAAATGGCAGCCACTAAAAATTTAGCTTTAAATAGCTATAATAAATTTAAGGAAAATAACTATAAAGATTTAGCAGAAAAACTAGATTATTTAATTGATAACCCTAAAGTCTTACAAAAATCAAAAGAAGAATACCAAGAACTTAGTCAAAAATATCAATTAGATAAAACTTTAAATCTTTTTGAAGAGTTATTAAAAGAAGGAATTAAAGAAGAAAAACAATATAAATTAACTAGATCATTAAAAGGAAAAGTTTTTGCGAAATCATTTACACCATCTCCACTGAAAAAAACATTTTCCGCAATGACTTACTATTTATTGGCATTACCACTATTATTTTTATATTCAAAAATCTTTTTGAATGTAAAGTATAAAGACTTAAAGAATTTCCGTAAGGTTAAAGGTGGAGCAGTTGTTGTCTCTAATCATGTTCACACTTTAGATTCAGCACTTAATTCTATTGCTGCATTTCCTAAACGTCCAATTATGACAGCTCAACCCGAAAACTTTGATTTAAAAATAGCTGGATTTTTTGTAAGTTTACTCGGGGCAAGACCAACCCCAAGAAATCCTTTAGAAACTCAAATATTTTTTAATAAATTAAGTCATAATGCCAGAACGGGTAGATTTATTCATGTTTATCCGGAAGGTGAGTTAATTAAAAAAGATAGTCATCTAAGAGAATTTAAAAGAGGAGCTTTTAAATTAGCGGTTTTATCAAGTGTCCCGATTATTCCAGTTAAAATTAATTTTGAAACATATAAATTTATAATATGGAATCGTCAAAAAATCACACTAAAAGTTGGAAAACCTATTTATCCAGATCTTTCAATTGAAAGTAAAGAAGCGATGGATGAATTAATTGAAAAAACAATGTTTCAAATGAAAGAATTATAAACGAGGTTAAAATGAAAGAACAATCAAATTTTATTAAAACAATTATGGAAGAAGATTTAAAAAATAAAAAACATACAACAATTATTACAAGATTTCCCCCAGAACCAAATGGTTACTTACATATCGGACATGCTAGAGCGATTGTTATTAATTTTGAACTTGCCAAAATCTTTAATGGATACACTAATTTAAGATATGATGATACAAATCCAGAAAAAGAAGAAGAAAAATATGTTAAAGCAATTGAAGAAGATATTAAATGGTTAGGATATAATCCAAAAGCAATCTATTTTGCTTCAGATTATTTTGAAGAAATGTATGAAAGAGCCATTCTTTTAATAAACAAAGGTTTAGCCTATGTTGATAGCCAAACCGCTGAAGAAATTCAAAAAACTAGAGGAGATATTATCACCCCTGGAGTAAACTCACCCTTTAGAAACCGAAGTGTCGAAGAAAACTTAAAACTATTTGAAGAAATGAAAGACGGAAAACATCAAGAAGGAACTATGGTTTTAAGAGCTAAAATTGATATGGCATCTCCTAACATGAACTTAAGAGACCCGGTTATTTACCGCATTAACTTTACACCTCATCATAATACTAAAGATAAATGGAAAATATATCCAATGTATGATTATGCCCATCCTTTAGAAGATGCAATTGAAGGAATTACCCACTCATTATGTTCATTAGAATTTGAAGATCATCGCCCCTTATACGATTGGGTTGTTCGTGAAACAGAAATGCCTAATGTTCCTAGACAAATAGAGTTTGGAAGACTTGGTCTTACAAACACAATCATGTCTAAAAGATACTTAAAAATTTTAGTTGACCAAAAGTTAGTTGATGGTTGGGATGACCCAAGACTTCCAACGCTTTCAGGTTTAAGAAGAAGAGGATATCCTAAAGAAGCAATCATAAACTTTATTAAAGAAACAGGACTATCTAAAGTTAATAATGAAGTTGATTATGAAATGTTAGAATCATTTGTCAGAGATGAACTACAAGTTAAGTCAAAAAGAATGTTTGCTGTTTTAAATCCTTTAAAGGTTACAATAACTAACTATCCTGATGATTTAGTAGAACATTTTAAAATCCCAAATCATCCTAATAATATTTTATTAGGTGAAAGAAAAATATCTTTTTCAAAACACATATATATTGAAAAAGATGATTTTGTTGAAGTTAAACCTAATAATAAATACAGAAGACTTTCATTAGGTAATGAAGTTAGATTAATGCATGCATACTTTATAAAAGCTAATGAAGTAATTAAAAATAAAAAAGGTGAGATTATTGAAATACTTGCTACTTATGATGAAAAAACTTTATCAGGTAGTGGCTTTAATGAAAGAAAGCCTGATGGGACAATTCATTTTGTTGACCAAAAAGATGCAATCCCTGCAACCTTTAATCTTTATGGGCCATTATTAAATGATCATGAAGATGAAGATTTAATAAAAAGATTTAATAAAGATTCTTTAAAAACATTAAAAGGTTATATTGAAAGTTCATTAAAAGATGTTATCTTTGAAGAAAAGTTTCAATTTGTTAGACATGGATTCTTTAATTGTTACTACACCAAAGATGATAAAAATAGATATAACTTTAATGAAATAGTCGCATTAAAACGTAGTTATAAATAAGGATTATAAATGGAAAATTGGTTAAAATTACTAAATGAACAACAATTAAAAGCGGTAACTCATATTGAAGGACCGCTTTTTCTTGTTGCCGGTGCGGGAACCGGAAAAACAAGAACCTTAACTACCAGAGTAGCTTATTTAATTAATGAAGCAGGAATAGCTCCTAATAGTATTTTAGCAGTCACATTTACTAATAAAGCTGCTAAAGAGATGATGGATAGAATTATTTTAATGTCAGGTCCTTATGCATCAAGTGTTTGGATATCAACATTTCACTCTTTAGGATACCGAATTTTAAAAAGTGAAATTGAACATCTAAATTTAGGCTATAAAGTCAATTTTAACGTTTTAGATGATGATGACTCAAAAGGAATAATTAGAAACATTATTAAAAAACTAAACATTGATAATAAAAGATATAAAGTTAATTCTTTAAGAAATAAAATATCTCATTATAAAGTATTTAAAGAATCACTTTTTGAAGATAATATTGAAGAACGAGTTTATGAGCTTTATAAAAAAGATTTACTTGATAATAATTTACTTGATTTTGATGATTTACAAATATTATTATTAAAACTATTTGAAGAACATCAAAATGTTTTAAATTACTACCGAGATAAATTTTCATATATTTTAGTTGATGAATTTCAAGATACCGATCATATTCAATATAAAATAATTAAATTATTAGCTTTAAAACATAAAAATATCTTTGTTGTAGGAGACCCTGATCAATCAATTTATTCATTTAGAGGAGCCGATTATAATAATGCTAAATATTTCTTAAAAGATTTTGGTAATTATCAAGTATTAGATATTAATTACCGGTCGACTAATCAAATACTAAATTATGCTAATAAATTAATTAAACATAACTATAATCGTCCCGTCGCTAAAGATTTAAAGTCAGAATTAGGTGATGGGAAATCACCAATTATTATTAGATCTGATAGTGATTTTTATGAGGCAACTACCGTTATTAATGAAATTAAAAGATTAGTTATTAGCGAAGGATATAATTATGATGATATCGCGATACTATACCGTAATAATGCTTTATCTAGAAACTTTGAAGATTCATTTATTAGAAATAATATTCCTTATAATATTTATGGAGGGATTTCCTTTTATCAAAGAAAAGAAATAAAAGATATTATCGCTTATATTAAACTAGCTTTAGATAGTAGTTTAGATTATTATTTAAGAAGAATAATTAATGAGCCCAGAAGAAAAATTGGTCCAGCAACAATTTCAAAATTAGAAGATGTCGCATCATTAAATCATAAATCGCTATTTCACGCGATTAAAGATTTAGACATTGGTGGACAAACAAAATTTAATTTAGATGAGTTTTATAATATTATTAATAAAATAAAAACTTTTATCGATGAAATGGAAACCTTAAAACCATTAGTTAATTTCGTGATGAATGAATCAGGCTATAAAGAGATGCTAGTAAAAGATAACGATGATATTTCAAGAGACCGCTTGGATAATTTAAATGAATTAACCTCCGTATTTGTTCAAGGTGAAAAATTTTATGAAGGAAGCTCTAAAGATAAACTAAAAGAAATTCTTGATCAAATAGCCTTATATTCAAATCTTGATAATCCATCTAGAGAAAACTCGGTTGTTTTATCAACCTTCCACCAAGTAAAAGGATTAGAATTTAAAGCGGTATTTATGGTCGTTATGGAAGATGGAATCTTCCCATCTAATCTTTCATTATTTGACGTGAAAGAATTAGAAGAAGAAAGAAGAATCGCCTATGTTGGGGTTACAAGAGCAAAAGAAAAACTATATTTAAGTTATGCTAGTCAAAGAATGCTATATGGAAACTTCATTTATCCCGAACCATCAAGATTTTTAAATGAAATGATTGAAACAAAAACCAAAACTAAACCATTAAATAAAGAAACTTTAAGTGGGTTATCATATTTAAAGATGGGTGATAAAGTTAATCATAAAGCTTTTGGTGATGGTATGGTTATCTCAATTAAAGATGGAGTCGCAACGATTGCTTTTAGTGATGAATATGGCATCAAGAAAATTATGGAATCTCATCCAAGTTTAACAAAAATAGATTAAAATCAAGACTACTTTTAAAAAGTGGTCTTTTTTAAAGTCATTTTCTCATATCTTCTCTAATATAAAGTGACGATGAAAATAAATTTAAATAAAGATCAACAAAAAATTGTAAAAAGTCCTGATAAAAATATTTTTTTATTAGCTGGTGCTGGTAGTGGTAAAACTAGAGTAATTGTTGAAAGAATTAAATATTTAATTAATCATAATATCAAACCAGCTTCGATATTATGTATTACTTTTACTAATAAATCAAGTAAAGAAATGAAAAAGAGAATATCTAACCAAGAGGTTAGTGTTTTTACTTTTCATAGTTACTGTTATTCAATTTTAAAAGAAATTAAAGAATTTAAAATCTTTGAATTTAACAATGAGTTTACTGAAAATGAAATACTTCAAATAACTAATTATAAAAATAGTTTAAAACAAATAAAAAAACCATCAATATATGAAAGATATCAAAAGTATTTAAAAGAAAGAGATTTATTAGATTATGATGATTTAATTGATCAAGCACTTCCTTTAATAAAAAATCACAATTATAAATATATATTTATTGATGAATTCCAAGATACTAATTACTTACAATACGAAATAATTAAAAAGTTAGCTTTAAAAGATATAAATATTGTTGCGGTAGGAGATCCTGATCAAGCGATATATTCATTTAGAGGAGCCAAGGTTTCTTTAATTGAAAAATTTGTTAAAGATTTTAAAGCTAAAACATATAAACTAGAAATAAATTACCGTTCTAACCCATTAATTTTAAAAGCGGCGAATAATTTAATTAAAAATAATCTTAATCGCTACAAGAAAAATCTTATTACTAATAAAGATATAATAAATATTCCTTATATATATTTATTTGATGAAGATATAATCGATTTAAAATTAGTTAATTTTATTAGGAAAAAAAGATTAATCAATGCGGTAATTTTATACCGCAATGATTACCAAGTAATCAAATTAAAACAATATTTAAAAAGAAACTACTTATTCTTTGTTAAACTAATGACATTTCATGAGGCAAAGGGATTAGAGTTTAATGATTGTATAATTTATAAACCAGAAATACTTCCCTTTGATAAAGATAATATCTTTTCAAATAAAGAAGAAGAAAGACGATTACTGTTTGTTGGTATTACAAGAGCAATTAATAATCTTTATATTTTCACTTCTAAATTAACTCCATTTATTAAAGAAACTAAAATAAAAATACGAAGAAAAACACTTTAAAAACTAAAATGCGTAGATATTGTAAATAATAAAAAACACCTTAAAATATAAATAATTTTTTTGATGTTTACACTAAAACAAAAACATAAATACTTTGGTATAGAATGGTGAAGAAGGGAGTTTTTGAAATGAACTTAGGTAGAGAGACAGAAACTGTTGAGTTTAAACAAACAACAGGAGATCTAAATAACGCACTTAAGACAGTATCAGCTATGCTTAATAAAAATGGTTATGGAACTATATATTTTGGGGTAAAGAACAATGGCGATGTTGTTGGGCAACAAATATCTGATTCGACAACTAGGGATATTTCACGTTATTTTTATGAAAAAATTAAACCTGCGGTTTATCCAAACATTGAAATATTAAGCACAGAAGGTAAGGAATATATAAAAGTTTCCTTCTCTGGAATAGAAACCCCATATTCTGCAAACGAAATATTTTTTATTAGAGTTGCTGATGAGGATCGAAAAATAAGTATAGAAAAACTTAAAGATTTTTTTGATTTTTACAATAAAGATAATTCGATTTGGGAAAACACTTTAACATCAGAGACATTAGAGGATTTAGATGTCGATTCAATTAATCAATTTAATCAAGATGCCTTAGCATCTGGACGTGTTAATAGCTATGACATTAAACAAGAAGATATTATTGAAAAGCTTGGTTTAGCTAAGAATGGATTCTTAAATAATGCTGGTAAGTACTTGTTTTCAAAGAATAAACCAATAAAGGTTAAACTTGCAGTTTTTGCGACTGATACACAAATCACTTTTATCGATCAAAATCTAGTAAGTGGTAACGTTTATCAATTAATTAAAATTATGCAACAATATATTGAAAACCATATAAACTGGGAATCAATAATTTCAGTTGGACCTCGTAAAGAAATTCCTGAAATCCCACGTGAAGCTATTAAAGAAATTGTTGTTAATAGTTTGTGCCATGCAAAATATAATACAAACACAACTCATGAAATAGCAATAACTCCAAAAAAGGTTTCGGTATACAATCCCGGCAATTTTCCATATGGTGCAACACCAGAAGATTATGTTTATCGAAATTTAAGATCTGTAATCATAAACCCATTAATAGCCAATACACTTTATCTTTCCAAAAATATTGAATCTTGGGGAACAGGAATTAAAAGAGTATATGATTTGTGTAACAAAAGCAATGTTAAAGTTTCTTTTGAAAACGAAAAATTCGGGTATAATTTTATATTTCATCGGAATAATTTGGGTGTAGATTTGGGTGTAGATTTGGGTGTAGAATTAAGTGAAACGGAAACTTCAATTTATTCTCTTATAAAAAGTGACAATAAAATTACAACTATAGAACTTGCTAAAAGGATATTCAAAACACCACAAACTGTAACAAACAACCTTAATAAACTAAAAGAAAAAGGCTATATAAAAAGAGTCGGTTCGAATCGTTATGGAAGATGGCAAATACTTAAATAATGATTAACATTATATATGTCAAAGTTAGATATATATGCAGTTTCTCTTTGGCTCCATAAAAGTTAACTATAACTAGATTTCTAATGAGGCCTTGTTTTTTTATTTGAATGTAAATAGCGATGTTAAAATGTAGAATAAAGGCGGAATGAAAATGCCTTAGAACTAGGAGTTAAATTAAGTATGGAATGATAAACTATTTGATTCTAACAAAGGTAAAAGGTTGAATTATTTAATGTTTCACATACGATATTAACTTACGTATCAAAAACATTTTCAAAGAACATGAGTTGGAAAAAAGGGAACTACCGAGAAATCCTCGGTAGTTCAATTAGAAGGAAATATAAAAATTAAAAGAATAATTAAAGTTTATAGTTTAGATATGATTATTTTGATATGTTATTGTGTTAAATCTAAAAAAGACTTATTCTCAAAAAGATATCAAAATATAAAACTTAAATTGATGAAACCCCAGGGGGCGTGGTATAATTATTAGAAGGTAGGTATTATGAATAAAGTATATGAACGTATCTTAGAATTAAGAAAAGAAATTAACCATGCTAACTATATGTATCATACTAAAGATAAGCCATTAATCTCTGATTTAGAGTATGATAAACTCTTAAAAGAATTAATTGATTTAGAAGAAAAACACCCAGAATATGATAGTGATACTTCGCCATCTAAAAAAATCGGTGGTACGATTTTAGATGGATTTAAAAAATATCAACATGAATCAAGAATGATGTCATTAAGCAATGTTTTTAATTTTGAAGAATTAGAAACATTTTATAATAGGATTAGCCCATTAACAAATGAATTTACTACCGAATTAAAAATTGACGGCTTAGCCGTTAGTTTAATTTATAAGAGTGGTAAATTTGTTGCTGCTGCAACAAGAGGAGATGGAAGTGTTGGTGAAGATGTTACCAATAATGTTAAAACGATTAAATCATTACCACTTTTATTAAATGAAGAAATAGATATTATTATTAGAGGTGAAATTTATTTATCACATCATGAATTTATGAAGATAAATGATTCAAGAATTAATGAAAACTTAGAAATATTTGCTAATCCAAGAAATGCTGCAGCTGGAACAATTAGACAGCTAGATAGTAGTGTTGTTGCGAAAAGAAACTTATCATTATTTGTTTATAATGTTGTTAATCCAAATCAATATAAAAACACTCAATATGAAATATTAAATTATTTAAAAGAACTAGGATTTAGTGTAAATCCTTATTTTAAATTGGCTAATAATTTAGAGGAATTAAAACTTCATATAAATGAATATGATGAAATTAGAAAAACCTTACCCTATGATACCGACGGAGTCGTTATTAAAGTAAATGATTTTAAATACTATGAAGAAATAGGTTATACTGCTAAAGCTCCTAAATACGCAACTGCATATAAATATCAAACTGAAAGAGCAATGACTAAAATAAATGATATAACTTTTCAAGTTGGAAGAACTGGAGTTATTACTCCAGTTGCTGAATTAGAACCTGTCTTTGTATCAGGTAGTTTAATCTCAAGAGCAACCCTTCATAACGAAGATTATATTAAAAGTAAAGATATTAGAATAAATGATTATGTATTAGTTCATAAAGCTGGTGAAATTATTCCCGAAGTAATTAGTGTTATTTTAGAAAAAAGAAAAAATAATAAACCATTTGAAATGATAAAAAACTGTCCCATTTGTAACTTTCCTTTAGAAAGAAAAGAAGGTGAAGCAGATTATTATTGTAATAATCCAGACTGCCCCGGAAAAAACATCTATTCTTTAATTCATTTTGCCCATAAAGGAGCGATGGATATTGATGGGTTAGGAGAAAAAGTTATGGAAACTCTTCATGACTTAACTTATATTAAAAATATTCCTGATATTTATAAATTAAAAGATCATCGTAATGAACTTATTTTATTAAAAGGCTTTGGTATTAAAAAAGTTGATAAATTGTTAAATGCGATTGAAGAATCTAAAAAAATTAGTTTTGACCGTTTTATCTTTGGATTAGGAATAAAACATGTAGGTGAAAGAGTTAGTAAAATACTAACAAATAAATTTAACACCATTGATAGTTTGATAGATGCAAACTACGATGATTTAATTAATTTAGATGATATTGGCCCTGAAATAGCTAATTCAGTCATAAATTACTTTGAAAATGATGCAAATTTAAAAATGTTAGAAGAATTAAAAAGTTTTAATCTTAATTTAGAAAGTGAAAAAGTAGAAATTAAAGAACATTTGTTCAACAATAAAACATTTGTTTTAACCGGAAGTTTAAATAATTATACAAGAAAAGAAGCGAGTTTAATTATTGAAAAACTTGGTGGAAAAGTTTCATCAAGTGTTTCAAGTAATACCGATTATCTTCTATCGGGTGAGGCATCTGGTTCTAAATTAAAAAAAGCATTAGAACTAAATATTAAAATTATTAATGAAGAAGAATTTGAAAGGCTTATAAAGTGAGTATAGATAACATAAAAATTATAGGGGCTCGTGAAAACAACTTAAAAGATATAAGTTTAGATATCCCTAAAAACAAATTAATCGTCATGACCGGTGTCTCAGGTTCAGGAAAATCAAGTTTAGCATTTGATACAATTTATCAAGAAGGTCAAAGAAGATATATGGAATCTCTTTCTTCTTATGCAAGACAATTTCTAGGCAATTATGAAAAACCTGATGTTGATTCAATTGAAGGATTGTCTCCTTCAATTTCTATTGATCAAAAAACAACTTCAAATAACCCTAGATCAACCGTTGGAACAGTGACTGAGATTTATGATTATTTTAGACTTTTATATGCAAGAATTGGAATTCCTTATTGTCCCGGTTCAGATACACCGGTGACCAAACAAACAATCGATGAAATGACTAACCGAGTTTTAGAATTAAAGGAAGGCAGAAGAGTCATTATTACAGCACCGGTCGTTAAAAGACAAAAAGGAACCCACAAAGAAAAATTAAAAGATTGGTTAAAAAATGGTTTTACTAGAGTAATTGTCAATGAAGAAACCCATTTAATTGAAGAATTAGAATCATTAGATAAAAATAAATTTCATGATATTGATTTAGTAATTGATCGAATTGTTGTTAAAGACGATATTAGATCAAGAGTTTATGATGCTTTAGAATTAGCAGCAATGTATGCTAATGGAAAAACTAAAGTTATTGTTGATGATAAAGAAACCTTAAATTTTTCACAAAATTATTATTGTGAAGGAACTGATTTTACAATTCCTGAATTAGAACCAAGATTATTTTCATTTAACACACCAATTGGAGCTTGTCCTTATTGTAATGGCTTAGGCTTAAAATTAGAAGTTGCCAAACAATTAGTAATAAACCCAGAAAAAGGTATTTTAGATGGGGGAATTATTCCTTTTAGATATGCCGATGAAGGAAATTTAAATCTTCAAGAAATTGAAACAGTTTGCAAATATTATAAAATAGATCCATATATACCAATTAGAGAATTAAAAACCGAAGAAATTGATATGATTCTTTATGGTTCAAAAGATAAAATTAAATTCAATCTTTTATCAAATAGTGGAAGAGCCCACGTAAAACATGAGTTTTACGAAGGAATCATTCCTCAACTTAATCGAAGATATTTAGAAACTTCTTCAGAATGGATTAGAAGTTGGATAGAATCATTTATGATTGAAACAACTTGTCCAGTCTGTAAAGGATACCGCTTAAATGAAGCAGCTTTATCAGTCAGAGTTGATAATCAAAATATTAGTGAAATGATGACTCATTCAATTGAGGACTTAATTAAAATAATTAATAACTTTAAATTAAATAAAGAAGAAGCTCAGATTGCTAGATTAATTCTTTTAGAATTAAATCACCGATTAAGCTTTTTAAATGATGTTGGTCTAAATTATTTAAATCTTGCAAGAAGTGCTTCAACCTTATCGGGTGGTGAAGCCCAAAGAATTAGACTAGCGACCCAAATAGGTTCAAAATTATCAGGAGTATTATATGTCTTAGATGAACCATCCATCGGACTCCATCAAAAAGATAATGAAAAACTAATAAATTCACTTAAAAAAATGCGCGACTTAGGAAATACGTTAATCGTAGTTGAACATGACCATGATACAATAAAGAGTGCCGATTATATTGTTGATATTGGTCCTGGAGCAGGAATTGATGGTGGATACTTAGTCTTTGAAGGAACACCAGATGAATTAAAGAAAGCTAAAAATAGTATAACCGGAGATTATATTTCCGGTAAGAAATATATAACTATTCCCAAAAGACGACGAAGTGGTAATAATTTAGATATCGCAGTAATAGGCGCTAAAGAACATAACTTAAAAAATATAACTGTTAAATTTCCCATTTCAAAACTAACATTAGTAACCGGTGTTTCCGGTTCTGGAAAATCAACCTTAGTTAACGAAATCCTTTTAAAAGGACTTCGTCAAAAAATATATAAATCAAAAGATTTAGCAGGACTTCATGATATGATTCAGGACTATAGTTTAATCGATAAAATTGTTGAAATCTCTCAATCACCAATTGGATATAATCCAAGAAGTAACCCAGCAACTTATACCGGAGTTTTTGATGATATTAGAGATGTTTATGCTCTAACAAATGAAGCTAAGATGCGTGGGTATAAAAAGGGAAGATTTTCATTTAACGTAAGAGGGGGAAGATGTGAAGTTTGCCGGGGTGATGGTGTTAAAAGAATTTCAATGCATTTTTTACCGGATGTTTATGTTCCTTGTGAAGCTTGTGGTGGAACAAGGTATAATAAAGAGACACTACAAATAAAATACCGTGGTAAAAATATTGCCGATATCCTAGCAATGACAATCGATGAAGCCGTTCAATTTTTTAAACATCATCCTAAAATATTAAGAAGACTAGAAACAATTAAAGATGTTGGCCTAGGTTATATAAAATTAGGTCAAAATGCCACCACCTTATCAGGTGGTGAAGCTCAAAGAGTGAAATTAGCTTCAGAACTACATAAAAGAATCACTAATAAAACTTTATATATCCTTGATGAACCGACAACAGGGCTTCATACCGATGATGTTAAAAGATTAATTAAAGTTCTCCACCGAATCGTTGATGAAGGAGCAACAATGATAGTTATTGAACATAACTTAGATGTTATTAAAAATGCTGACTATATTATTGATTTAGGTCCAGAGGGTGGTAATAAAGGTGGATATGTAGTTGGAACTGGAACACCAGAAGAATTATCTTTAAATGAAAAAAGTTATACCGGTTCATATTTAAAAGAAATATTAAAAGAAGGTGTTTATGAATAATAAAGATAATAAAGAAGAAAAAGATTTAGAAGAATTAAAAAAAGCTTTAAAAAACGATGATGATAAAAAAATCGGTTTATTATTAGGGTTTTATTTACATGAAAACTTTAGTATTCATATTTTATTAACCATTATTATAAACCTTATTAGCGGTGGAGTTATTATTGGCTTATCTAGTGTAACTTATAAAATAGTTGAAGTTAATTCATATATCGCTTTTTTCTTAGCGTTTTTATTTTATTCTTTATTAGAAATTTCAATTAAAACATTATTAATAAGATTTATATGGAAGATAATTCTTCAAAGCCTAGGTTTAATTTTCTTTGTTGTAAATATTGTATTTTTCTATATTACTTCATTATTAGTTGATAACTTTAGTTTTTATAATAATTTATCAAATATCTTTATTTTTACGATTATATTTATGGTTTTTAGAATGTTATTAACAACGGTAATAAAAAGAATTAATATCCCATTGGGAGGGAATAAAAAATGAGCGAGATAAGAAGTGTTAAAATAAAAAAAATAGCTAAGGATTTAAACTTAAAACTTTTAGCTGGGGAAAAAGGAATTAACAACTTAGTTACAGTTGAAATGTTATCAAGACCAGGAGTTGAGTTTGCGGGGTTTCTTGACTTTTATGATAAGGATCGAATCTTATTGATTGGTAGTAAAGAATATAAATTTTTAGGAACTTTAGAAAAAGATTTGCGGACTAAAAGAGTTGAGAATGTTTTAAAAAACCTTCCGCCTGCGGTTGTTTTTAGTATTAATGTAGATATTCCTGATTATTTTATTACATTAGGTAATAAATATAATATTCCTATTTTAAAATCAAGCGAAAGAACTACCCCAATTAACTCTAAATTATATGCTTATTTAAGAAGTGCTTTGGCACCAAGAAAAACTTTACATGGTACTCTTCTTGATATTCATGGGATGGGAACCTTAATTATTGGTAAAAGCGGAATTGGTAAATCAGAAACAGCTTTAGAATTAGTTAAAAGAGGTCATATTTTAATTGCTGATGATAGAGTTGATGTTTATGAAGCTGCTCCTGGTATTATTATCGGTGAAGCCCCTAATGTCTTAAAAGGT